>Ga0208159_1001140_pt1 | contig 10173 bp, 16 predicted proteins | sample 9_EtaG_FD_184082 | JGI IMG/M metagenome (GOLD analysis project Ga0208159, IMG submission 184082) | Marine viral communities from the Subarctic Pacific Ocean - 9_ETSP_OMZ_AT15188 metaG (SPAdes) (version 2) | ecosystem: Environmental > Aquatic > Marine > Oceanic | place: Pacific Ocean | collected... | reverse complement strand
ATTGTAAGCGAGCAAGTTGCTTCGCGTATTGTTCATAAGATACACCTAATTTATCTGCGATTGCAACCTGAGAAGGTGTTAATTTGATTTTTTTATTTGCAGGCTTCCCTGAAGAGCGTGTTGCACCAGCTACAGGAGCACGAGAGGAAGACCTATTATCTTGTTGAAATTTATGAGGAAACTCAGTTCGAATACGCTTATCCAACTCAGTGTAGTATTCATCTGAAGTAGGATCAAAATATTCAGTTTCAACAAGTTGTTTGTGTATAGAAAATGCTGTTAACGTCATAGGCTCATCCTGACCAAACCAAGTGTTGCGTTCAGCCCATGACCGTGCTTTAGGGTCAATTTGTTCGGGTGAGGGTGCTTGTGCCTGTGCTTGTTGAGGAGCTGCTTGAGGAGCTGTTTTACGTTGCTCAAGCTGTTGTTTCGCAACATTTAGTCGTTCCGTCTCAATAGCTAGTTTTGCTATTGATTTTTGTGCTTCTATTTGTGCATCAACATCACCAACATTGATAGCATCACTTAGTTGCTTTTTGAGCACATCTTCCTGTGATGTTACCCTTTGATCGTACTCATTTATGTACGATTCATCAATTTGAGAACTGCGTTTCTGAAGCTCTTCATTTTGCTTTTGAACAGATTGAGCATACTCAGTAGCTGCTTTTTCACGACGCTCAGCTTCCCGCATTTTGTAGGTGAGCTTTTCAATTCGCTTTTTGACTTTGTCGCTATAACCTTCAAGGTCTTCGTCTGAGGTTTCTTCGCTTGCACTGACTTTTTCTGTGCTTTCTTCTTCGGCAATTTCTTTGTTGTCTTCTTGGTTTTCTTCTGTGTCATTTTCCAATTCCACTTCTACAACGTCTTCTTCGACTTTTTTAGCCTCTGGCATAAGATACACTCCTATGTGTGGATAATGTCTTCAGGGTTATTGATTGTTGCTAAAATTTCATCATCATTCAGCAATCTAACTTCACCGCCTTCGATTTTGAAGCGACTACCAGCATACCTACCAAAAATAACCCAATCACCTTCTTTACACCAAGGCTCCCAGTTTTCAGTAGGGTCATTAGGGTTTCCAAATTTAATAGGGTCTTTATAAGCTAGTGGACCAACTTTGACCACATAACCACAAACAGTGGCTAATGCCTCGCGGTCTACTGTAGCATCCGGTATATAAATACCTCCTGCCGTTTTACCTTTACCACGGTAAGGCAAAATAAGGATACGCCAACCAGAAGGTTCTGGAAGTTTTTCTTTAGCAGTTATATTATCAGGAGAAGTTTCTTTTTTAGCAGTTTGTTGTGCGGCCTTTGCATACCGCTCTGGAACAAATAGAGTTTTACTCATGTTCTATCCTTTTTAGCAGGAGATCTAATTCCTGTTTAATAGTTGCAAGCTCTACGAGTCTAGCTCGTAGTTCCTTGAAAGCGGTTATATCATCTACTGAGCCTTGCAATAATTGCTCAGTAATCATATTTTCCCGATCTACGATTATATTACGGAGTTTTTCGTGTATGTAAAGGGTAGACATCTATACTGCACGAACTTTTTTGCGTTTTTTAGCTGTTTTAGCAGCATTTCTAAAATCTGCCGCCGATGGTGCGCCTTTTTGTCCAGGCTTACGCATCTTTTTACCACTAGCTCTACGCTTTGCAATATTCCTGTATAAACTCATTTTTTAAATCCTTTTATACCACGGATTCCGAAACTAGCTCCAATTGAAGCATACATTGCCCATTGAAACCACTCAGGGGTGCGCGATAAAGCATCAAATCCACGCTCTACAAAAGGTTGCAAAGGTGGGATGAAACACATCCCAATAATAACAATAAATAAAATAGTCCATGCTTCATCCTTCCAGCTATTATCGCTGGCTTGAGCCATAATTTTTTCCCAACCCGCCTCATGAGTGGCGGCTGTAACCATAACTTGTGCTTCTGCTTCAGCGCGAGCTTTGGCTACTGCACCTTTAGCTTTAGTTTGCTCAACCTTAGATTCCATCCAAGATCCAGCAAGGTTAGCAATAGGACCTATAAGTGCCTGTATCATTCTACAATCCTCACAATATAATTTGTGCCATCTGAATTCTTTGATACCTCAACAGTTTTATTTTCACAAGCATACCGCACAGCAGTTGATTTTTTATACAGGTTTCGCTCAATGGTGCGTTTTGCTTTTAAACATTTAGATATCTGCTCAAATGCTGTGTGCTCAGCAACATCTCCACTCATGTACAGTATCAGCGTAATTGTTTTAATCACTTCCATTTCGCATCTTTTCTATCTGTTCTTCAATATTTGTTAGTCTTTTTTCGTAGAAATCTAAAGTTAATTTTTGTTGTTGATCGTGGGGTGCGCGGCCTTCATCTATTTGTTCTTGCAATTTAGCAAGTTGTTCTGACAAATGCTCAATAAGCATAAACTGTTCAGAGTCTGCTGGCAAAGCACCCATTTCTCCTCTAGGCCACTTAATTCTAAAATCTGTATTTTGACCAAGATCTGCTTCCATTAAAATAATTTTATTTTCCATAGTATTAAGGCGTTCAATAATCCCAAAATACGCCCACGTCCCTATGGCCGCCCCCACGACCATAGCCATAAGGTTCCGGATCGGCATAGATAATTCAGTGTTTTCATTAAGTTTGGTAGCCATTGCTTATCCTAAAAAATACCCACCAATAAATCCCAAAAACCAGAAAACTGGCAATAAATAAAACATCACTCAACACCCATAATTCGTGATAGACCAAACACCTCCAAAAGCATAAACGTAAAAAACAATAGCAAAATACCACCAGCGATCAATTTACCACTGAAGTTAGTAGAACCTATTTTTATAGCCACAAACTCATTGCCCAATATTCGCAGAACAAGCTCAAAACTATTTTCGCCTACGTTTACAGATACAGGTTTTTTCTTCTCTTCAATCACAACTTTCCTTCCCAGCACAATCTTCTGGAAAACAATGCGCCATCATTCGATAATATTTATTCTCATACGTTGCTTCCCACATATCCTCGTCAATAAGATAGACACATTGATCTTCTGTCATTACTTGCTGTAATATTATTTGATTACCAATATACTCCCAATCTGCACCAGTATGACCCCACATGGTTATTACCAAAAGGAACCCCTTTTCCATTAGTACAGCTCCTTATCAGCATTCACCTTTACTGGTTTACAATACGCAGTAGCTCGGTGTTCTGATGGAACAGAACTAAGACTGCCATAATTTCCATACCTCTTTGTTACTTGCGATGCAAAGTAATTACAATCAACTATAGATCTGAAATACATATCTCTACTTTGAACTTCACCGCCTAATACCACTACCAGTAAAAAAGCGTGAATCATTTCTTTGCCATATATGCCTGTGCGCCAAAGTAAAAGCCTACAATAGAAGCTTGACTTAAAAATAACATATCACTAAGACTTGCCAGAAACTCTAGTCTTTTTTCTGGTATCCACGGTATAAGTGGCAAAAGTGCGAAACCAACCATACTAGCAACAGCAACCCAAGCCATTCGTTTTTGGGCATCTGCTTTTTCCTCTCGCAACTCTAACTCAAGCATATCCTTTGCATGAGCTATTTCTTCATCAGTTACAGTGCCATCATTATCTAAATCAAACTGTGCAAATCTAGAATTTTCTGATAAATACTTCGGCATGGTTTTAAACTATTTATTCCCTACAGGGTTGAGACTTTTTAAGAAATCTACAGCATTTTTAGCTGCTTCTTCTAAAGTTGTTGTATCAAATCCACTAGCACCTCTATTTCTAGAAGTGCCTACTGGGTTGCTAGTGTAGATACTACCTCTTCTTGCCAATGTCGGTGAGAGCTGCTCGATTTTATCTTTTGCAGCACCAAAGTTAAAAAGAGCTAATTGATCATCAATAGCAGGACCAAGATTTTGGGGTGCTCTATTTTGTAAAAACTGTCCTAACTCTGTTTGTGCAATACCACCCTGAGGTATAGAATCACGAAAGGATGTTTCTTTTCGATCTGGGAATCCTACATTTATATCACCGAAAGGTGTAGGCACATCAACAGTACGCGGCAAGCCAAAATAGTCTAATACATCATTTACTGCTGGACCTCGATCAGGAGCCATCTTCATTTCGGGTATAGTTACAGTTATATCTTGTGGTCGGAAATTCATTATATCATCTAAAGTTATTCCTGTATCTGCAACTTGCTGTGTTCTTGAAGGCATAGCAGAAGAAGTACGGTCAGTATAGTTATCCTGCATAAACTGTCCTGCTTTAGTTTGGGCTCTGCCAAGAGGAGCATCATCAGGGCGACCTGTATATTCACCAATAATACTATCTTTACCCACCAATGTACTACCAGAAGCTATCCCTTGATTTTGTGTTGCAGGATTTGTTGTAGAACCTATTCCCATCCTACCAGCAATAGTATTTGCTAATCCAACTATACCTTTTATAGTATCTGATCCAGGAATAGCTGCCGATAATATACCTAATGGTGTATTTCGTCCAGGAACAACCATATTTTCTATGTTTTGACCCAAACTTTTTTTGGTATCGTAACCAAACATTCCAGGAATATCTGTTGGGTCTCTGTACCCTAATTGATCAGCTATATAATTTTGTGTAGAAGTAGCGTACGGATTCATACCTCTAGATATCGCGTCTTTAGCAGCATTATACGCGTCAGATCCTGGACCAGACATTCTACCAGTAGCCACATAACTTTGTTCTTCTAATGCGCCTCCTGGACCATCTTGTCGACCACCGCCACCGCCACGGCCACCACTACTAAAAGTATCGGCCGTTACACTACTCTGGCCTTCACCCATACCCCCGCCAAAAGAACCACCGCCATAGCCGACGTTGCCCCCACTTTCACTATCGGGACCATCTTGTCTACCCATTACCCACCCCCTCTATTAGCTGTACGTTGTAGGGCTATTTGTGCTCGCATTGCAGCTATATCTTCTGTACTGCCAATACGTTCACGTTGGATGGCGGCTTGCTCATTTGCTTTTTGTTTATTAAACTCCAGCTCCATTTGCTCTTGTCGAGCATCTTGCATTTGGTCTTGCTGGCGTAACATAAGCTCTTGCTGTTTTAATTCAACTAATGGGTCTTGTTTTTGCATACCCATTAATTGTGCTTCTTCTTGTAGATACGCTGTAATTAAATCCGACTCTATTTCATCTAAACGGCTTTGCATCATTTCAGGTGGTATTTGTTGCCCCTGTTGTTGCATTTGCTGCATCTCTTGTTGCAAGATAATTTGTGCTTTCATAGTTAAATGCTCAAATACATGGGTTTGCAAAATCTGCATCGCTGCAGGATTACCTTTTACAATTGCGCTATTAAAATAAGCTAAATGCGATTTTATATGTGCATCATGGTTTTGTTCTGGGAAGGCTTTTAATTGTTGTCTACCAGCCATAGCTAATTGCAATTGACCATTTTCAGTAATCGCATTTGTGGGTTGTGGTTGTTGTGGGGGAGTAAGTATTTGCTCAATATTATCTACACCCAAAGCACTATACATTCTGCGAAAAGCTTCATAAGTATTATGTAACTGTGGACTTGCTTGTGCGAGTTTTAATTGCTCACTCGCTAAACTCACACGTTGTGACATACTAAAAATATTAGGGTTAGCAACTGGTACAATATCTACACGACCATCAAAATCCTGTGCTTTCATACCTTGCTGATTACCTGTGACATTGTACAAATAATCACTGCCATCTGTGCCAATTATTTCAGCAAGTAACTTAAACTCTTGCTTCATAGCATTGTACAAGCGTTTATGCACCGCAGACATAATACGACTACCACGTTCCATTAAAGCCACTGTTGTACCAACAGGCATTTCAGTATTTTGTATGTTGCCTGTACCAATATCTGTAGTGCCTACAAATTTTTGTGCTGCCTGAACTACAAAACCAAGCAGCTGGAACAGAGTCGCGCTCGGCTCTTTGTAGGGCAAAGGTAAGAGCGAGCCGCGTAACTCCGTTCCAACCACATCTACATCGCGCCATTCTCCGGGCTGAAGTGGCTGGTCATCATCACGGATACGTAACCCTCGTGCTTTAAATCCTGCTGGCATATTTGACAAAGTGCCAGCATCAATTAGTTGCCTGAGGTTAGCTGTAGCTGTACGCGATAGATTACCAAGTAAATGAATCAAGCCATTACCGTAAAAACCCAATCCTGGAGTGAACATATAATGAATAAAAAACTGTTTTTTACGCTTAAACGTATCATTATCAGCATAATTACGATAAATAGATAAAACTTCGCCAGAATCTGCAGAAACAGTAACAATATACGGCAGTTTTATACCTGTCGGCTCACCATCTTCATCTTTATCAGCAAAATCTTCTATATCTAGGTAACAATGGCACTCATAAAGCACTAATTCTTCATAAGAACCAGCTTTTTCCATGCCAGAAAGCTCTTCTTTAGCCTCTTTTAGCTCATCATACTCACCTTCTCCAGGATTTACCTCTAGATCACGGTAAAAACCATTTACTTGTAGCTTGCGTAACTCATTTTCAGTCATACGAATAATGTGTGTTACACGTTCTGTGCTTGCTAAATCAGTAGCATTGTATGGAACTAGCAAATCTTCGGCTTGTATAAACTTACTTACCTGTCTGCCTAGTTGTGGATCAGGGTATACCTTCTTAAATGCACTACCGCATAGCCCCAAGTAGTATAACATCTGGTCAAACTCAGAATCATACTCTTCCATAACATGCAGAATCTGGTAATTCATCTCCGTTTTAATACGTTCTGCCTGTTTTTCTAATTCTGGTGATGTATCACCCAAGACTTGTGTGCGGACAGGACCACTCGGAGGCAATAATTCTTTATAGGCTTGGCTTTGAAACTGGCTAACAGCTTCATTCAACATAGGATGTATTACACCAGTAGCACCCTGAAAAGGTTCTGTACGATTATCGTACTTTACACCCAATAAATCTAAACCTTTTGTATATGTGCTTAACCATTCATTACGAGAAGCTTTATCCTCATCTACTTTTTCAAGCACCATACTAGATATACCTGTAAGTTCATCATCATCAATAAACTCAGCTAGGTTATCCATAAATTTTGCTTCACCTTTATCTTCCGCATCAGGTTCGGCAAACTCTACAGAACCATCTTCAAGTGTGGACATCTCCATACCATCAAAAGAAGGTTCAGGGGCAGCGGTCGGTAGTTCTATTTCTAATTCATCATCAGGGAGTGGATTACCCACCAATGTTAATTCACGCTCAACATTATTATAAGGGCTAGGTTTTTTCGCCACTTGACTTACCTCCCTGTATCACACGCAATTTGGGACGGTCAATAACAGCTACCTCATCCAATACTTTTTCAATATATTGTTTTAATTCTTCTATTCTAACCGTAATAGGAATTTGTTCTGGGTGGTGCATCGACATAATCGTTATAATCCTCTGGGTGTTGTATAAACCCACCTTCGCGGAAACGTCGGAGAGCCTGTGTTACTGTATCAACAAAATCATCATTTTCGCCAACAGGAAATGAAGCACACTCTTCTATCACTTCCTCTGCCCATCTAGTATCCGGAGCCCATACTAACCCACTTTCTAGGATTGGCGCAATGGAGTTTACACGAGTATATTTATCATTACCTCTACTCGGGGAATAATTCTGCACTGGAATACCCATACTACGCAATTCTTGCGTTAATGGCATACCACTGGCTTTTGCCTCAATAATCACACATTCTGGTTCCCAATAATCATATTCTTCTTTCGCAATACGTTTTAATTCAGGAAAATCCCATCGGCCACGTCGCGCATCTACCAAAACAATATTAGGTGCTTCACCCTCAACTGGGTAAAATACACCCCATGTTGTTATCGCACTAAAATCAGCATTCTCTTTTTTACTGTATGCTGTATCATAACTCTGCATCACATAACTTAATTTAGGGATATCTTCTTTTTCCCACTTATTCCACCACTCACGCTTTAATATAGCTGTTGTTTCACTCGTCGGGTTTTGTTGCCATTGCGCTTCCCATTTACCAACTGATAATGAAGCCTTAACCTTTAACAATTCATCTTTTTTCCAAAACTCCGGCCATAAAACCTTTTCATCATCTAATAATGCTGGAAACTCTATTACCTCCCACTGGTCTGCTAATACATCCCGCGCCTGTTGTTTTAATAATTTGCCAGTCAAATCTATCTCTGACCAACGTGTCATCACAATTACAATCGCTCCTCCAGGCTGCAATCTTTGCCGTGGACCACTTGTATACCACTCATACGCATTCTCTAATGCTGCTGGGGATAAAGCATCTTGTTCAGAGTGCGGGTCATCAATAATCATTAAATCCGCACCACGGCCTGTAATCGCACCACCTACACCAGCCGCAAAATATTCACCGCCAGCATGGGTCTCCCATCGGCCAGCCGCACTACTATCCTGCCGCAATTTTACATCTGGAAAGACTAGAGAGTAATCGGTACTGTTCATAAGGTTACGCACCTTTCGGCCAAACCTTACTGCTAACTCACCTGTATGCGTTGCCTGTATTATCTTTAATTTTGGATTTAAGCCCATTAAATAACTCGGCAATAAATAACTGGCAAATTCTGACTTTGTATGTCTCGGCGGCATATTCACAATTAACCGCTTAATACTACCATCAGCTAAACCATTAAACTTCTTTGCCATTATCTTATGGTGTTTCCCCTCAATAAACTCAGGCCATACTGTTTTGCAGTAGGCCATAAAATCCTTCCTCGCGTGATCACTCGAGATGTGCTGTTTCTGCTTCTCAAGCAACCGCGCATACTGCTTTAATACTTCTTCGGGGATAGTTACCGGAACATCACTCATATTATTCTAATAATATAAAAATTTTCTTGGCGCAATGATCTCGGATCAATGTTTCAAAAAAGGGGGTATGGGTACGCTGCATAATTTTCAGAGTGGTAATGATTTGGACAGAACCGTGTACTGCGCTGTGCTTGTACAGGTTCATCGCTCTCTTAGGGGGGTTGTCCTGTTGCAAAAGTGCAACACTGTAACAAATGTGCCGCCAAGTACCTTTCGGCACTTGGCGGCTAGGGGTTAGCTGCTAACCACCAGTTTACCAAACGCTGTGCCGTATGTGTTGGCTGTTTGGCTGGACAAGTTAAAGCCACCGTTTAGCACGGCTGCAACCGCGTTTTGGTTAGTGTGGCTGCTATTGGCGTTAGCAAATACACTAGCGTCCCAATGCTGGTGCGCTGCCTGTATAGCTGCCAATGGCACGGCTGCTAACTTAGTTGGCAGTTTAGTGCTAATGCCAGCAACATTGTAGCACTTAACGCCCTTAACAGTATGCTGCGGTACACCGTTAACACATGCCCATAAGATAAGGCCGCGTGCGCTAACTGCACCAGACTTTTTAGGTTGCATAACGCGCCACAATGCACCGCCACCGAACAGCACACCGTTAGCCAGTGCGTTAGGTGTTAGCTGCAAGTTGACATTGCCCATGCCGTTAGCGTTAATAAAAGCGACCATAGCTGCAACATTAATATTGCTAGACGCACCATTTGCACCGTTGAAAGCCTGTGCCGCTTGTGTTGTAGTTTTAACCATTGTTAACCCCTTGGTTAAAGTTGTTAGCCAACACCGCGTTGGCTGTTGCATATTATTATAAGCATTTACACAATCGTGTAAACCCCTAAAAGCACATTATTACAAAAATAATTGCAATAACCCCAATTAGTCCCATTAGCATTTATGCCGCCATGCACCAATATAGCCGACCATAAAACTGGAGAAGCCAATAACAAATATCATTGCGCTCGCATAGTGGTGCAACGGTGGGATATTAAATAGGTCTACACTGGTAAACATTAAGAACACACCAGCCAACATTAGATAGGTATATGTAAACATCATCAACATAACTAGCTCCTTTGCGTTAAGTTATGTGTTTACAGTGCCAGCCAAAAAACTTTCTTGCCAGCACAAAATTGTCACAGCGACCAGGACTGACTTCTCCTGAAGTCTTTAATGATGTAGTGTGAGTATATATGACGGTGCATATATAATGAGATCTCTTTCTATCTCCATCCATCCATCCATCCATCAAAAAAGAAAGGGCGACCAATCGGCCGCCCATCCTATGATTACTTGGCTGGGATAA
>Ga0208159_1001139_pt1 | contig 10174 bp, 6 predicted proteins | sample 9_EtaG_FD_184082 | JGI IMG/M metagenome (GOLD analysis project Ga0208159, IMG submission 184082) | Marine viral communities from the Subarctic Pacific Ocean - 9_ETSP_OMZ_AT15188 metaG (SPAdes) (version 2) | ecosystem: Environmental > Aquatic > Marine > Oceanic | place: Pacific Ocean | collected... | reverse complement strand
AAGTCCACTTGCGGCGGTTTCCACTAGAACTAAAAGTTTTACTTAAAAAGGCTGAATCGTTTTTGTTAAAACGCAGCGACCTGTTGATGGCGTAGCCTGCAGCCGGACCAGCAGCAGCAGCGGTAGCAAGAAACAGCGGGCTTGCAGCTCCAGGAATGCTCATGATGTCCGCTTCGTGTCAAGCAATGCCGTCATCGTAATGCGGCTTGAGCTTTCCACATAATAAGCAAGAACTGAAACAGCATTGGCTGTATCAGTTACGGTCGGCACTGTACCCCCTGCAAACTTGTAAGCAGTGTTGTAGCTCAACGTATAGCCTCCCGTGCCGTCCTGCGTTACGACGATTACGCCAGACTGACCAGCAGTTGCGTTGCTTGGAGCGCTAAGAGTTGAGTCCTCTGCAAGCGTCAACGTGAAATTGTTGCCGAGGCTTAAATCCACTGCCACAGTCCCATCGGTCAACGCAACAGGTGTTCCGCGCTGAGCTTTAGTAAAGCTCTGCGCAAGCCCTAAGCCAGCAATCGTTGTGGTTGCATCAGGCAACGTTAATGTTCGATCAGCCGTGGGTTCTGCAACTGCCAGCGTGGTTTCATGATCATCAGCACTAGAACCCTCAAAAATTATTGGGGCATTAAAAGTTGCATTGCCTTTGAATAAGACTTGAGTGTCAAAAGTCGCAACGCCCGTAACGTCTAGCGTTCCAGGAATGTCCACATTGCTTGTGAACTCGACATCTGTACCGTTAGAGGCTGTCTGCAGCAACTGACGAGCACTGCCATTGGCCAGCTTGCTGACTGCAATCTCCGCAGATGCACTGATATCACCGTCAACGATCGTGGTATTGGCGATCATTGCGCTGGTCACTGTTCCGGTGTCACCAGTAGTGACAACGTTCCCAGTCACATCTGGAAATGTAATCGTGCGGTCAGCGGTTGGATTGGTGACCGTAATTGTTGTTTCGTGATCGTCCGCTCCAGAACCCTCAAAAGTCAAAACAGCGTTCTGACCAAGCAACACTGTTCCAGTAAATGTTGGACTAGCTGCTCCAATCTTTTCTGTGTCAAGCTCCTGCAAAGCTGACTGCACATTGTTGGATGAGATGCTGCCAACTGGCGTCACTGAAATGTTGGCTGCAGTTTGTCCCGCGATGGCGTTGGATACATCCACCAAAGAGAACGTTGAGCCTGACCCGAGTGACACCAACATGTCAGGCGGAGCCAAACTCACTGCAGGAGCAGCACCTGAGCCCGTTCCACTTGTGTCAACAACCACGTAATAGTTCAGGTTGGTAACGGCGGGGGCAGGCAAAGCTGAACCAGCAGTAAACCCTGCAGCTGAGCCAGCAGTTGTAACGCTGCTAAGTACGTTTGTGTTTGCGTTATAAACGCCAGCAAGAATCAGGTTGCCGCTAATAACAGTAATTGGCAGGAAAGAGTTGCCCGTAGAAACGTATAGGTCTTCATTTTTTTCATCAAAGAAGAACTGACCTTTAAAGTCAGCGGCTGGGAAAGTAACAATGTTGTCTGTTGCACTGGCGCCGCCAAATTTTGTAACTGAATTATCAGCAAGCTTTGCTCCAGTAACAGCATCTGTGGCTAGCAAAGAGCTTGAAATGGTGCCGCTTGTTATTTTTGACGCGGACAGATCTGGAATGTCATTGGCGGCAAGTGTGTCACCTGCGGTGATATGACCTTGAGCGTTTACGGTGACCTTGGTAAAAGTCCCCGTAGAAACACTGCTGCTGTGATTCAAGTTGCCTGAGGAGTCGACAGCTAAACCACTGCCTGGAATTACCACACCAGCCGCGCTAGACGTAGCAACTGGCAAGTCAGCGGCAGTAAGCACCCTGCCACCCGTAATTAAACCTTTTGCGTTGTAAGTGACTACATGATGAGTCGTTGTAGCTGTGACATCGTTATCAACCTCAATCGTGTTGGAGTCCATGCGGAGCCCTTCACCATTGACTACAACACCGCCCTTGGCACTTGTTGTTGCGACCGGCAAGTCAGAGCCTGTGATGGTGCGAAGTTGAACTGCGCCACCCGCCCCAGTTGGGCCTGCTAAAAACTGGTTAGCTGCACTGCTGTTATCAAGGGTTGCGGCAATGGTTACCGTGTCACCACTGGTAGTCGTGGTGATGTTCACGACACCAGCCGCACTGCCTGTAACTGCTGTACTTCCACTAACAGTATTTACAGACCCAGAGCCTTTCAAGCTCAGCCAAGCTGATCCGTCCCAGCAATACAGCTTATTTGCACTGTTGCTTGTGTCTAAAGCCAGCTGACCAGTGAAATCTCCACTGCTAGGCAGGCTTGTCACCAAGTCAACGGTGGACTCATCAGCAAGCTTTGCTGCAGTAATCTGACTGTCCCCTACCTTGGCAGTCGTAACAGCTGAGTTAGCGAGTGCCGCTGTTGCAATATCTCCAGCAGCAAACAGGATTTTTGCTCCAGGGATTGTGTCGTCACTTATGACCGTGACGCCAAACGAGATCAGATCGCTGACAGTGAGTTTTTTCGTCTCGCTCGCACTTGAATCAACAACAGCTGCAAGGTCTGTTGCTGCAAGGTCTGCCCCAGACAAAGCGTTAAGGGCACTGATTTTTAGATCTGCCATGACGCCTGCGCTGGGAGCACTAGATGCTCCTCATCATAGAGCTTCAATCAGTTGTGTTCTAGACCTAAAGCCTTTGTTGCGTCTTGTTCAATCAAGATGTCATCATCAGTCTCTTGCAGCAGCTTCCCTGCCGCTCCAAGCTCCATCCGCATCTGGATTTCACCTGTCGTTATGAAATTAGCTGCTATTTTAACAATGTTGCCAACATCAAACTGCACTGCACAGTTTGTAAGTACTCCCTCAAACTCATACCAAACACTGTCATTCGCGTTATCAGCTACTCCGCTTGGGTTATATGATTCAGTCTTTAAGTAAAACCTTGCTTTAAATTGACTGCCGATTTGAGTGCGAATTTGCAGCTCAAGAAGGTAGTTGGCGACTTCCTCTGCAGTGTTCCCCGTGTACTCCCACTCAGCTGCCATTTGGCCGGAGCCTGACATCAAAGTGCTTATTCGACTCCTAAATTCGTCAGACAAAGCTGTGGTATCCACAGTCTCTCTTTCTGTGTTCAATTCATAGTTAATTACGGAGGCCAATAGTCGGCGTTCTGCGTTGGCTATTTTTACTCTAATTGGAATGTCGCTAGAGATAGATGCCAGCGCTATAGCGTTTGCCGTTCCACCATTAATGGCAAGGGCAAATGTCTCATACAGCCTTATTCCATCCATTTCGTCGACATGTATGAATTTTTTCGTGCTGGAATTAGAGTGTCCACTTATGAAAGAAAGCGCAGCAGCATTGGTGCTGGTTATTTCTATTTGATCGCCGGTCAGCAACTGTCCGTGCTTGAAATCAAAACTAAAACGTTTTTTTGTTGCATTAACATCTGACGAATTTATTGTGCCATTGATTTGGCTGCCCTCTCGCTGCAGCTCAACTCTGCCAAATGTGCCTAGATAAACAGTCATGAAATGGAGGCCGAGGACAAAGCGCCCGTGCCGGTAAACGAAACTTCCGCTCTAGTTATTTCGCCTGTTGAAGCGCCAATACTAGCGCTAACAATATAAGCATTTAATGTAATATCGTTGTTATCCGCTCCGTCAACCCATCGCAGGGTTAGCTGCACTGTGTCGCTAGAAGAAATACCATCCGCACCTGTTTTTATTAACTTGTTCAGGATCTCAGCAGTGTTAATTACGCCAGAATCATCTTTGTAGTAAATTAAAGACGCACTGCCTGAGTACCCCAAGACGCCAGGAGTGTAGCTGCGAATACTCTCGCCTAAAGTTGTTGTCTCAAGTATGTCTAAATCAGACTGCAAACTGAAACTGGTCACCTTTGCCAAGGTGTTACCAGCAAGCTGCAAAACGCCGTCCCTGCCCGTGTAAACCTTGCTCATCAGAGCACGCCAATTAGATTCACTGTAACAGTGCTAACCCCAGGTCGCACCTGCACGATTTCTGGGGGACCTTCGTACCTGTACTGAACCTGTGTTCTGGATGATGATGAATCAGTGGAGCTTGCAGGTGTGTTTGCCTGACCGCCCATTCCAGAATGAACAGCGCAGAAGTAATACAAAATTGGAGCGCCAGCGGCAACGTTGATAAGGGTGTACGCCCCGGCATTGCCAGGCGTGCCAAACTTTGAAACACCTGTTGTGTACTCGCTCCCGGACCCATGAGTGCCGTCACTCGTAGTCGAGAACCGCAAAGGATGCCCCGTGTTAGACGAATCTGACTGGTCAAACAAATAACTGCCGCCTTCTGTCAATTCAAGTGTCTCTGCATTTGAGCTTCCGCCGTTGAATCGATATTTGTTGCCGCCGCTTGCAACGACAGTAACTTGATAGACGACTACATCCCCCGCCCCAGACTCAGAGCGAATAATGCTTGTGGATGACTCCCACCCAGAAAGAGCGTTATCAGGCAGCTGAAAAGTTTTAAAAGTGCCTTGCACTTCGTCGTAATGACTTACAAACAGCCCAGCGCTGGCATCACCAATGTTCTCATACGACAAGCTTAAGCGCGCTCCGGTGCGCTCGCTGCCATAAAGGATCCGCGTCTCTGCGCCGCTTTGCGACAGAAACGTTTTGACTGGGTAGCTCCCTGGATCAAATGAACGGCTTGTTGGCTTTAGAGCGGCCGGGAAAGACATTAGGCAGGCCCCTGCGCCGTAAAGGCAGCGTCATTAATGATCATTTTAGCCAGCTCGCTGACCTGAGCACTGTCGCATGGGTACTCAGAAGCGACCACCCTAATCGTCATGTCTTCTTCAAAAGTGAGCTGCTCAACCAAGTAAATGTTCTCGGATGTACTTCTGTTGACTATGGAAAAGATAGTGTTAAAGAAAGTTGAGTCCGTGACTACACCCCCTGAGATCTGAAGCTCTCCGTTTAGGACATCCTCCGAAGAGCTGCTGTAATAACTGACGGCGTAAGTGCCATCTTGAATCTCAGTAGCACTTGTCACCACGCCAGTGCCACTTACGTACCCAACAGATGCTGAGGTGTAGGGGCTTGACTCAGTAATCACTTTAATAAAGTTACCGGGAGCGAGATCAAGTCCGTCAATAGTTGTCGAGAAAGTAATCGTATGAGTCACGAGCTTCCGCAACGCTAAAAAGTATCTTGCAACCATAAAAGCGTGACTTCGACTAGTGCAAAACTGCGTCAAATCAAAGGACTCAAGAGCGATATCCTCGCCACTGCTCGCGAGCCTGACAGATAAAGTTTTCTCTTGCGGCAGCTTATTTTGCCTCTCGTATCTGTATCTAACAACCGCTCTAAAATCTCTGCGCTCTTCTGCGCCCAGGTACTCCAACTCAAAACTATCTTGCAGAATATTGCCCTGAGTGAAAATTTGTTTTACCTCTACCGGATTCGTGCTGATCTCACCGTTAATCTCTGTAGGAACAACCGGAATCAAAGAAAATTTTCCATCGCTAATCGCAAAGTTGCATAAAAAATTCGGAGCATTTGTTGAAATAAATTCCCTTATGTTTACCTTTTGGGTCAATGCACCATTGCAAAAAAGTTTATTGGCTCGCAGAAAGCGTGAAGTCTTTTCAAAGTCAGTTACGTTCACTAAGTTTGCATTTACAGCGGACATTTTTAGAAGGCTGCCTGCACCTGCGGTGAAATTAGTCAGGAGGTAAAAAACCAAGTCGGTAAATAAGTTGCTTGGACCTTCTGCGGTTGTGTTAATGCTGTCGTTATACGTAGTCAGGTCAGGATGTAATCTACGTACCTGCACTCCACGTCCTAGCCAAACGCGCAACTGATCAAGCCTTGCGAAAGAGTTGCTTGCGCGCAAGACGAGCCCAGCAGTTGTAAGGTTTTCGTACATAGGAATTGGGTCATTATCAAGCATTTCATTTACATAAACTATGCTGTGCTCTGGATCGCTTTCGTTTGATTTTTGCACTAAATCACCATAAAGGCTGATGTCAGAATATTGGCTTTGATTTAAGAACGATCTCGTGGCTTCAAAAGCTTGAGATGAAATGTACTCCTCAGCGACTGCCTCAATTACGAACCGAATACCTACCGTGCCGTCATTGTCACCAGTGTAATACTGAGAGGCAAAAATATTTTCTTCGTCTACTAATTTATCGTGCTCAAAAGTCTGACCAACGCGCCATTCCTTGCTAGTGGCAGCGTCATTCGTGACCTCAATTGTCGGGTGAGACCATAGCCGTTCCCTTCCTGACCAGTGATCAGACGCTTCAACAACTTCGGACCTTAAAGTGATTTCAATCTGCTTGCCGTCATCGTCATTCGCGTTTATTTTTCGAGACTGCTGAGTTCCTACATTCTGATCTTCTGCGCGCCCAAAAAGCTCTTCAAAGTAACCCTGTGAGCGACCTTTGACTCCCAACGCAGTAGTATCAACACCGGTCGCTGTAAGCTCCCAACCTGACATTTTCAGCCCACCAGCAGAAAACGGATTGCTTGATTGATAATCCTGCGTTCCAGGCGGATTGACAGCTGTGCTGCCATTGCCACGTTTTATAGTGAATCTTGAAAGAGAATCCCAACCGGGTGAGCTTTTGACGACTCTTATATTTAAGCCTGCCCCGTAATCTGCAATTCTCCAGGTATGCTTCTGCCCTGAAGCAACTCTTGCAAAATGATCCTCAGGAAGTTCAAATTTTTCTGCATCAAACTCTAGTTCAACCCATCTATTGCCAGTTACAAATTCCTTAGTTCTAAAGGTTTTACGGCCCCCTGTAGGCGTCCCGTCTGCGTCCGGGTCGCCAAAAGCCTCGTACCCAAAAGCTCCCATCCTCCCGGTTGAGGCATTGCTGGGATCAGAAACAAGTTTGCCATAATTGCCATCCCTTCTCTCTTGATCATCAACTGCAGTCAAAAATGTTGATTCCTCTGGCTGATCGTCAGGCAAGTAAGTATCAATGCCAATCGCTGAAGGAAAGCCAAACTGGACTGTTGGCCCTTGTTCTACTTTTACGTCGTTAAAAAACTCCTTGTTAGTTCTTATTTCTACTCTTTCTACCAATCTGCCAGTTGTGGCAATTTTGAAAGTCCCATACGAACCAACATCGTAAGTTTCGCTAAAGTTTGGAGTCAGAGAGGAAGAGGCAGCCTTGAGTTGAAGGAGTTTTGCAACATCAGAGCGGGAACGTAAGTCGGCTCCGCTTCTAGGTACAAACTTAAACTCGTATTCGTTTTGCGGCTTATCGACTGGATGATGAATGCGTATAAAGTTGTACTGAGCAACTGGTTTGTTGCCTGTGACAACGAAATCCCTAGGGATACGCTCATAAGAAAATTCATTGCCGCTTTCGTCTAGACCAGCCCGACGAACATAAATAGTAAACGCAGATGATCTATTGACATGAGTGCTAATTGTGCCGGATGCTAATTGAACTTGGTCTTGATCAAAATCATCGAGCTGGCTAGGGGTTGGCAGGCTCATAAAGTTACAGATGCCATTCAACCTTTGAAAAACTACGCTTTTAACGCCAATTTCGGTCACATCGCAAGGACGGCTGTTGCGAACAGACCCTCTTGCAATTTTTGTCAAAGGGAAGAAGCCTTCGCCTACGGTGAACTGGCCCTCCTCGCTATCGTTTATCTCAAACTCAGGATGAACTACTTTTTGAGGGTTTACGATGCCTATTACAGGCTGATCTGCGTCATCAGTATCGACACATTTAAGAACAATGAGTTGATCACCTTCCCCAGGTCGATACTGAGCTATTTCTCTTTGCGTCACTTGCCATACCGTTGAGCCGATAGAAAACAATTCTCCAATTTGCATTGAATCATCAGCAGCAATCTGCTGCGACTCGACCTCACTGTTGATATCATCAACAGGCACTTTCTCGTCTAAGTAATTTTTTTCAAGACGAGTATCGCTAATCCTGAAGTCGATCGTATCGCCAACCTGAACATTAACAACTTCGAAGATTTCTTCAGAGGTTTCATTACCATTATGCTTAACTATCCCCATGCGACGGCTATAGTTGCGGCCAGTCCCGTCCATATCATCGTTACCACAAATCTTTTTGCGCTCAGCGGTCAATCTGCCGTCTGGGTCATCTGGTCCTGAGCGACTTAAAATGCTTACATTTCTCCAGTTCACCCTGTAAGCGTTGCCGTTGGCTATTGGAGAATGAACGCCAAACTGAGTGTTGTTGGTTGGAGTAAAACTGTGGCAAAAACCTTGTATGAAATCACCGCTACGTGTCTGGCAAAGAAAAACATCATCATTAGCCGCGTTTTTGCCCGAGTTGGGATCGGCGGATTCGATTGAACCCCCAGTTCCGTAAATTCTATTTACATTTTGAATCCTTTTGAATCCTGACGCGGTTGTATTACGCTTCCAATAAAATGCAAAATTGTTAGAATAAATTGCATCAAGCGCGTTGTTTCCGATAAAAATACCATTTAAAGAAGGAGGGGCAACTCCGTCTGGCCCTACGTTGTCGGCCTTCCCCTGTTCGCCAACGACAAACATAAGCTTGGCTGACTGCTGGCGCCCATAGCTCAACATCCTTGACCAGACGAGGCGTGGCGTGATTAACAGCCCACCTACATTTTCAACATCATTGTAAAGGCCAAAGACTACAGGTATTACTGAGTTGTAATCCGCTAATTCTGCGACCGTATCAAAACCACTTGAAGGAGTAAATCTGTTTCCACCACGAATACTATCCAGCTGGCGCTGCGTGGCTTCGTCCTGGCCGCCAAGGGCTTTCGGCTTAGGTGCAAGCAGCATTGAAATGCCGGTTGAAACCAAGCCAACCGCAAGGCTGATAAGAAGCGAGGTCAGTACCCCGGCGCTAGGGTCACACCGAATATCAGGGATATGCTCATAACCAGCAGGTCTGACCCTGCTACGCCGTATTACCTCACCAACAAATTGCCGGTACTCTTCCTCGCTTGATCCGATTGCTGCAATGAGCTGCTTTTCGTACGGAAGCAATGGAGCTTCGTAAACATACGAACCGAAGACCACGCCACCTTCTGTGTCCTTCCGTTGAGGTATAGAACGCCCTTCTGCCATAAGACTGCAAATGCCCAGCTCTGCTGCGGAAGGAGCAGAATATCGCCATCATACTCAGGCTCTAAAACCCTGTCGCCCCAACGCAAAAGATCTCTCAGCGTTTCGTATTTGCCACTGTTGTACCAAGACTGCTTGAACTCAGGCGCTTCAATGCCTAGGTGGTCGAGCACGATGTAGCAGAGATGGATGCAGTCGATTTTGCCGTTGGTGCCGTCTGCACCTAACTCAAACTGCATTCCAATCAGATCACTGCAACGACACATTGCTAGTAATAGGCAAGCTGCCTACAAGATCTTGAGACAAATTGCGACGCGGCACGTCCGCTCCTACAGCATCCAAGACCGTGCCGACGGATAACGACAATGATGCCTCGTCCCATCTACCACTCGACACTTGGCCGAAGTATTGATGCACGCGACCTGCAATGTCCACGCTGGTTGTTGAGGAAATATCTACCAACACAACATCAACACGAACAAGCCATCGATCCTCAATTGCCCTCAAAGCCCAACCTCTAGTCAAAGCATTATTCGGAAAAACCAGGCTGGCGTCCGTGCCATCCCCGTTCCGATTAATTGTTACTCCACTAAACCCAAAGGGCGCGAACTCATATTGATGGTCGTCATAGGCCATTGCTTTGTTAATGAAAAAATTTTGGAAGAAAAACAGAGTGCCTTCGTTTGCAGGATCCTGAAAAGAGACGAAATTACCGACTGAAAGCGTGCTCATAGCCCTACCCTCTTGCGGGTGCTGCTGCTCATTTGCAAACGCTTGATTGCTTGTTGCTCCCCGCGCTGTGCGCCTTGTTTAGCGGCTTGCTGCATACCTTCCTGGAACTCTGCAGCAGTCACGTAGTCAACGTTGTTAATTCGCTCCACCTTAAAGCGAACATCAATTGCCGCACTGCCTGCTCCTCTGCCTGCGCCGTCAACCCCAGCAGCATCGCCTTGCGCTTTAGCTGCTGATCTCTCGACTGACCTTTGATAACGATTCATCGCTGCAAGCATTTGACCATTTCCTGCCCCAGGCGCTTGAACTCCTAGCTTTCCTTCTGGTCCTCTCTGCAGTGGAAGGATTGCCTCAGGCCCAGC
>Ga0208159_1001138_pt1 | contig 10174 bp, 11 predicted proteins | sample 9_EtaG_FD_184082 | JGI IMG/M metagenome (GOLD analysis project Ga0208159, IMG submission 184082) | Marine viral communities from the Subarctic Pacific Ocean - 9_ETSP_OMZ_AT15188 metaG (SPAdes) (version 2) | ecosystem: Environmental > Aquatic > Marine > Oceanic | place: Pacific Ocean | collected... | reverse complement strand
GGATAATTATATATATACCACAGCCTGAGACAGGGGTCGCGCGCACGAGGCATACCCCAAGTTTCTTTTTTGTTTTTATTGTCCAGATCCACAGCGTTAGGCACACAGCTAGGCACAAGTTTATCTAAGTGCTTGATATTATTATTATGACATGAGGGATCGGATCCCTACAGCACCGCAAATTTACGGGTCGGCCACCCCCCACCCCCCAAAATTCTGGCCGCCCGACTTATACGTATAATAACCCCAGATAAGATACTGTCCCACATGCACATCGAGATACCATACTCACCTAGACCATTGCAGAATGCACTGCATAACGAGCTAGCCCAGAAGCGCTGGGGCGTAGTGGTGTGTCACAGACGCTTTGGCAAGACGGTGATGGCCATAAACCATTTACTTAGGGATGCTATACTGAACACGAAGCCTAACCCCAGGTACGCTTATATTGCCCCTACCTACCGCCAGGCGAAGGCAGTAGCTTGGGATTATTTGAAGCAGTTTGCTGGTGCGATACCGATGGTGAGGTTTCACGAGACTGAATTGAGAGCTGATCTACCTAACGGTGCGAGGATACAGTTATTAGGATCTGAGAACCCTGATAGTTTACGGGGTATATATTTAGATGGCACATGTTTGGATGAAATGGCTGACATGCCTGAGAGTTTGTTTCCTGAGATTATTCGGCCAGCGCTGAGTGATCGTAAGGGGTGGGCATTGTTTATTGGTACGCCCAGGGGTCATAATTCTTTCTTTGATTTGTATGAGGCTGCTGAGGGTCAGGCTGATTGGCACACGGCTTTGTATAAGGCCAGTGATACTGGGATCTTGGATGCAGAAGAATTAGAGGCTGCCCAGGCGATGATGTCGGTTGATCAGTATGCTCAGGAGTATGAGTGTAGTTGGGTCGCGAATGTGCCAGGTGCTGTGTATGGCAATGAGTTGCAAGATCTGCATGAGGCTGGACGAATAACGAATGTGCCTTATGATCCTAGTGTAAGGGTAGATACCTTTTGGGATCTGGGTGTGAACGACAGCACGGTGATTTGGTTTTTACAGAGTGTAGGCCGTGCAATACATATAATAGACTTCTATGAGAATAGGGGCGAGGGATTACCCCACTATGTCAAGGTTTTGCAAGACAAGGGGTATTTGTATGGGGAACACAATGCGCCCCATGATATTGAGGTACGCGAATTAAGTACGGGCAAGAGCCGCCGAGAAACGGCATATGACTTAGGAATTAACTTTAGGGTTGTTCCTAAGTTACCTCTTGAGGATGGTATTCATGCGACAAAGATGTTGCTGCCCAGGTGTTGGTTTGATGCAGACTTATGCAAGCCTGGATTAGAGGCGCTTAGGCAGTACCACAGAGCATATAACGAAAGATTAAGAAGTTTTAGGAATACGCCAGTGCATGATTGGTCTAGCCATGCAGCTGATGGGTTTCGATATTTAGCGGTGGGTTTGCGTGAGACAAAGTCTTTTGATGGTAGGCCACCACAGAAAACAGCGATCATGGATTATAATCCTTTCGCTGCATGAGGTAATAAATGGCAACTATATTCGAAAAACTAAGAGAAAGTTTTAAAAACATAACTGCGCCGACGGTCGCTGCCAGTGAGAAAGGTGATCCACCTAAAACAGGTGCTGGTCGTGTTGGTAAAAATATATTGACTGATTTATCTATAAGTTTGGGAAATACTGAAGGTTTATCTGATGAAGCGCTTGCTGATTATAGAAAACGTACTGACGATGCGAAACAAGCTGCTGAAGAAATGCAACAGCGCTTAAATGAAAATCGGCGGCGTCGGCCACCCCCAGCACCATCAGGAGGAGCCGCAATTGATATAGGATCTGTTGCACAAGCTCCGTCAAGAATGAGTGAAGATGGCGAAATGGTAGGCAGCGCAGAAGAAGATGTTGCGGCCACTGTGCGTAAAAAAGGTCGTCAATCAACGATACAGACGGCGTCACAAGGTTTGTTATCTTCTGCACCCACGCGAAGACGTAGGTCATTAATGGGCGGTGGATTAATCACATGATGTATAAAAACCAAGCTGGTAAGATGGGCGCTGGTTCTTCTCAGCCAGCAAAGCGTAAAATGGCAATGACAGTTGATCCATTAGAACGTCTTAATCAAAAGATGGCTGGACGGACGCAAGGTAGATCTTTGGAGGGTATTTCTCCTGGTATGCGTAAAAAAAGAAAGTCCATCATATCTAGTTATGGAATGATGTAATGGAAGTATTACCAATGATTAAACAGCTGGATGAGCGTTTAAAAACTCTCCAGACACAAAGATCAAATTGGGAAAAGCATTGGCAAGAACTTGCAGATTTTATGCTGCCGCGCAAAGCAGACATTACAAAAAAACGTCAACAGGGTGATAAACGCACCGAGCTGATCTTTGATGGCACGGCCATACATGCGGTAGAATTATTATCGTCCTCACTGCACGGTATGCTGACAAGTCCTGTCAGTCCGTGGTTTTCTATGCGGTATCGAGATCCAGCGCTGCAAAAAGACGATGCGGCTAATGAATGGTTAGAATTAAGTCTGGATCAAATGTACCAGGCATTTAATAGATCTAACTTCCAACAAGAGATCCATGAGCTGTTTTATGATCTTGTGGTGTTTGGCACAGCGGCATTGTTTGTTGATAAAGATGAAAACGGGTTACGATTTAACACCAGGCACATTGCAGAGATCTGTATAAGCGAAAACGCCCAGGGCGAGGTCGATACGGTCTATCGAAAATTCCAAATGACCGCCAGGGCAATGCAACAACGCTTTGGTGAGGACGCACTACCCGATATTGCAAAGAAAGACTTTGAAAACGATCCGTACAAAAAACACAACATTATTCATGCTGTTTATCCTAGAGGGGAAAGCAAGGGCGGTGTTGGGAAGCAAAAAGCCGTGGCATCGGTATATTATCATGCCGAAACCCTCCAACTCCTAAGTGAAGGTGGCTTTGATAGTTTTCCGTTTATGGTTCCGCGATTTGTAAAAGATAGCGTAAGTACATACGGACGATCACCATCAATGAACGCACTGCCTGATGTTAAGATGCTCAACAAAATGTCTGAGGTGACAATCAGGGCAGCACAAAAGCAGATCGATCCACCAATGATGGCGCCCGATGATGGGTTTGTCTTACCTGTTCGAACCACACCAGGGGCAATAAACTTCTATAGATCTGGCACAAGAGATCGTCTGGAACCGCTTCAGATCGGTGCAAACAACCCTCTAGGGTTGGCAATGGAAAACGAAAGACGCAACGCCATCAATAAGGCTTTCTATGTTGACCAGCTAATGATGTCACCAGGCGCAACTATGACCGCCACAGAGGTTTTGCAACGCAACGAAGAAAAAATGCGGATCCTCGCGCCCGTGCTTGGTAGACTCCAGAGTGAGCTGCTACAGCCGTTGATCGAGCGTAGCTTTAGTTTGCTGCTGGAAGCAAAGATGTTGCCAGCCCCACCCGAAGAGCTGCAAGGCCAGGACATTGAGATCGAATACGTCAGCCCAATGGCCAAGGCGCAGAAACTAACGGATCTACAGTCAATGCTGCGTGGCTTCGAGGTGATGATGCAAGTCGCAGAGATTGCGCCCGTCATGGACTACTTAGACACAGACAAGCTTGTACAGTACCTGGTTGAAGTCACGGGCATACCAGCGCGTGTTATTCGTAGCCCAGATGAAGTTGCCGAGATACGAGATCAGCAAGCACAAGCCGCTGAACTCCAGGCGCAACAGCAAGACATTATGATGGAAGCAGACGTAACCAACAAACTTGCGCCAATGGTAAAAGCTGTAGCGCAATAACATGAAAAAATTAGAAGACCTTAAATTAGCGTACCGCCGCACGTTTAATACAGAGGACGGTGAGCAAGTTTTAGATGACCTCAAAACCAGGTTTGGATTTGAGACAACCACCTTTTCTGGCGATCCATATGAATCTGCATTTAACGAAGGACAACGCGCAACAGTGTTGCTGATCGTCAGGATGTTGTCCGACAAGAAGGAACCAAAACAATGAGCGAAGAGGCAACCCAAGATACTGGATCTCAAGAAGTCGCAGCAGTCGCAACAGAAGCACCCGTAAGCTTTCTCGATAGCTTGGATGAAAATTTAAGAGGCAATCCAAGTCTGAAAAACTTTACCGATGCAAATGCTTTGGCAAAATCATATGTCCACGCCAGATCAATGATCGGTGCTGACACCGTGGTTAAACCACAAAGCAGCTGGACAGATGATCAATACGAACAATTTTATATGGATACGGGTCGGCCAGAAACATCAGCCGATTACGATATAAAGATAAATATTGAAGATACTGACGAAGATGCCTGGAATAAATTTAAAGACGCAGCGCATGGTGCTGGTCTTAACGGACGCCAGGCACAAAAAATGGCAGAGTATTTAGAAAATACATTTACCGAGGTTGATGAAAAGTCTGCTCAAAATATAGAATATATAAACTCACAAACCGAAATGGAATTGCAAAAAGAGTTCGGCCAGGCCACAGAGCAAAAAGTAAGCATGGCTATGGCAGCAGCAGAACGCTACATCGATCCAAATGTTTTAGAAGATGTATTTTTATCAGATGGTCGCAGACTTGGAGATCATCCAGATATTATAAGAATGTTTGCCGCTATAGCATCGGACATAGGTGAAGATAGCCTTGTCGGTGAAGGCACACAATTAGTTATGACACCAGCTGAGGCTATGTCTCTGGCAAAGCAAAAAATGACAGAGGGTGCATATACGGATAAGTTTCATCCAAACCATGATGAGGCTGTCTTGGAAGTTCAAAAACTATTTGAACTTGCTAGTGGATAAGCGAAAGCCCCACGCCATCAAACTTGTGCGTCAAGTAGAGTAACTGGCTAACCAGTCAGCACGGCCTCATTTGAGATAACCGCGCGCAGCAATCTGAAAACTTAACCTGTAGAAGGAGAGACACATGTCTACTCAAATCACTACAGCCTTTGTCAATCAGTTTTCTGCAAATGTCCAAATGCTTTCACAGCAGATGGGTTCTTTGCTGCGAGATGCAGTAGATGTAGAATCTGTAAATGGCGAAAAGGCTTTCTTCGATCAAGTGGGATCAGCAGCCGCTGTTAAAAGAACATCGCGCCACAGCGATACCCCAATGGTCGAGACACCACACACCAGACGCATGGTGACAATGTCAGACTATGAATATGCTGACCTGATCGACGATCAGGATCGTGTAAGGCTATTGATAGATCCGACAAGCTCGTATGGCCGTGCAGCAGCAGCTGCTATGGGTCGTGCGATGGATGATGAAATCATTGCAGCAGCGTTGGGAACAGCGTTAACTGGTAAGGATGGTTCCACATCAACAGCACTACCAGCTGCTCAGAAAATCGCACACGGTTCTACTGGTCTAACCATTGCAAAACTATTGTCTGCGAAAGAAACACTCGATGCTGCTAGTGTTGATCCATCGATCACACGACACATCGTTGTGTCTCCAAAACAGATCAGCGATTTGTTGAACAACACAACAGTCACAAGCTCTGATTTCAACACCGTCAAGGCGTTGGCTCAAGGCCAGATTAACTCGTTTGTAGGGTTTAATTTCATCGTTAGTAACCGTCTAACAACAGACTCAAACAGTGATCGTCAGGTGATTGCTTTTGCGTCAGACGGTCTTAAGCTTGCAGTTGGTAAAGAGCCAAATGCGCGCATCGATGAACGAGCCGACAAGTCATATTCAACGCAAGTCTACTATTGCCAAACCATCGGGGCAACTCGGATGGAAGAAGCCAAAATAGTAGAAATTGCGTGTAACGAATAAGGAGACTGATCAATGGCTACTGTTTTTTCAACACAGCGTACTAACAGCAGAGCAACACCTGTTGTTATGAACAAAGCAAATGAGCTGGGCGGTCGTGTCCGTGTGGCTCATGGCACATTTGAAGCAAGCTCACTTGCATCAGGCGATGTAATCGAGATGTTTGTTTTACCAGATGGCGCAAGATTGCTTGAAGGGTCACTCGCACATGATGCGTTGGGCGGTTCAACAACCTTGTCTGTAGGTCATGCAGCTTATGTCAATGCAGACGGTACAGCGGTTTCTGCTGCTGCTGCTGCATATAAAGCGGCTGCTGCATCAACAGGCGCTCAAAAGGTAGACATCCTCGCAACGCTGGCTCTAGGCTCTGGTACAGAACTAGACGCTAATGAAGACGGCGTTACGGTTACCGTCACAATGGGTGGTGCTGCTGGTACTGGTACTATCGAAGTAACCATCAAATATGTCGTAGACTAATAGGTTGGGGCGCGTTTGCGCCCCTTCTTTTCTTATGGAGTTTAAATATGCCATCTACCGTTGATATTGCTAATTTTGCGCTAAACATGTTGGGCGCATCTAACATCTCTGCACTAGATGAAAACTCCAAAGTAGCGCGTATTATTAATCAAAGATACGAAAGTGCGCGTGATTTTGTATTTAGAGAACATCCCTGGAACTCATTAATTAAAAGAGCAACACTGGCAAAAGAAACGGTATCGCCAGATTTTGGTTATGCAAATCAATTTCCGCTGCCCGTAGATCCTTTTTGCTTGCGCGTCTTGGAGTTTAGCAACGGAACACTAAGCTATCCTCAAGACAATATGCTGTCTAATACTGGGTCGCCCGTGTTTGTTATCGAGGGTAGAAAACTTCTCACTGATGAAGGTACAGCAAAAATAAAATACATTGCTAGAATTACAGATCCAAACGAATACGATAGTGGTCTTGTTGAGGCATTATCTACCTATTTGGCATCAGAAATATCTTATGCTGTGACGGGATCAACCACTCTCGTTCAGCTAATGTATTCTAAATATGAACAAGTTCTCAAACAGGCACGGCACACTGACGCGACAGAAGGCGCACCGCAGCGCTTTGAGGCGTCTGACTTTATCGAGAGTAGAATGTAAATGGCACGATCTGCACCTAGTTTTAGTGCGTTCACAGCTGGTGAGATCAGTCCACGTTTGGAAGGCCGCACGAATTTAGAAAAGTATTCGCAAGGCTTATCGGATCTTACAAATATGATTGTTATGCCGCATGGCGGTGTAACTAGACGCCCAGGCACAGAATATTTAGGTGAAGTAAAAAGCAGCTCTGTTAAAACAAGACTAATACCGTTTCAATTTAAAACGTCAGATACATATATTTTAGAGTTCGGCAATCAGATCATGCGCGTGTTTCGCAATGATCTCCAGGTGCTTAACAGCTCTGCCAAAACAATCACAGCTATTACGAAAGCTAATCCTGGTGTGCTTACGAGCAATAGTCACGGATTTAGCAATGGTGATGAAATATTTGTCGATAGTATTGGCGGCATGACAGAATTAAATGGCCGTAATTATCGTGTGGCAAATACATCAACAAATACTTTTACTTTGGTTGATTTGTTTGGCAACGTAATAGATACGACAAACCTGACGACATACACATCGGGTGGCACAGCAACACAAATATTTGAAACAGCTACGCCCTATGCAGAAGCGGATTTGTTTGATTTACGATTTGTTCAGTCAGCTGACACAATGTATATCGTACACCCCTCGTATGATATTCGAAGCCTTACAAGAACAGATCATAATGTTTGGACATTTAACAATTTAATTATCGAAGGCGGTTTAGAAACAGCAAAAAATTTATCGGCGGCTACGCAAGCCAATCCAGGTGTTTTAACAAGCAACTCTCACGGGTTTGCTAACGGTGATGCGGTAAAGATAGAAAGCATCGCTGGCATGATAGAGCTGAATGATGCAAACTATTATGTGGCCAATGTGACAACGAACACGTTTACTTTGCAAAACGAAGCTGGCACGGACATAGACACCTCTGGATTTTCTGCCTATTCATCAGGCGGCACAGCAAAAAAAGTCACACAGCCAACTCAATCTCTTAAAGGTGCAAACAATAGACCCAGTGTCATATCGTTCTTTGAGCAAAGATTAGTTTTTGGAAATACAAATAATAATCCGCAAACGCTTTGGTTTAGTAAAAACGGCGATTATCAAAACGTCACAGTTTCAACGGGTGACGATGATGCGCTAATTTATACAATCGCGTCAAATCAGGTAAACGCTATACGCTATCTGTCAGCAACAAGAGTTTTGACTGTAGGCACATCAGGCGGTGAGTATGTACTTACATCAACAAATGATGGCCCTGTCACGCCAACGACAACGCTCATAAGAAAGTATTCAAACTACGGCACAGCCACAATAGAGCCTGTTCAAGTTGCAGATGTGACGCTTTTCGTCCAACGGGGATCAAGAAAGATACGCGAGTTTAAATTTGTCGGCGATGTGAATACGGGCGGTTATCAAGCGCCAGACATGACGATACTTGCGGAACATGTCACTAAGGGCGGTATAACGCAAATGGCCTATCAGCAAGAGCCTGATAGCGTGGTGTGGTGTATTCGTGCAGACGGTACACTATTAGGTTTGACGTATCGCCGCGAAGAAGAAGTTGTTGCCTGGCATAAACACATCTTAGGAGGTGCGTTTAGCGGTGGTCAATCAGTCGTCGAAAGTATTGCCACATTACCGACAGATACGGGTGAAGACGCACTGTTTATGATTGTAAAACGTACAATCAATAGTGTGACAAAAAGATATGTAGAAAAACTCAAACCCTTTGATTTCGGTGGGGTTATCACAGCTGCACATTTTGTTGATAGTGGTCTTTCGTATTCTGGGGGAGCGACTACAACCTTAACAGGCTTGTATCACTTGCCTGGCGAGACACTAAACGTCACAGCGAACGGAGCCAGCCATCCTGACACTACGGTTAGCAATGGTGGTATTTCGTTAAACTTCTCAGCCACAACAGCGGCTGTTGGTTTTAATTTTGTAAGCTCAATGACAACTTTGCGTGTAGAGGCTGGATCCGCTGACGGAACAAGTCAAGGTAAACCAAAACGCATACACGCTATAACACTTCGATTGTTTGAAACAGTTGGTATTGAAGTGGGCAACAGTTCAACAGATGTTGATCGGATCCCATTTCGCGACAGCTCGATGGCAATGGATACAGCTGTACCATTATTTACGGGCGACAAGGACATAGAGTTTAGAGGTGGTTTTGATGAGGATGACCGCATCTACATTCAACAAAGTCAGGCGCTGCCAATGACAATCTTGGCGTTCTATCCTCGACTTAACACTTTTGACATTTAAGGGTTTTTGATGGGAGTTCTGGAAACATTAACAGCTATAAAGATCGGCGCTGATTTATTAAGTGGGTTTACTGGAAAGAAAGCCTCTAACCGTGCGGCAAGACGCGCACAAGAGGCGGCAAATTTTAACGCTCGAATAATTGAGCGCGACATAGATTTGTTGACCAGGCAACGCCAAATCATCAATGCAAATTTTGCTGCATCTCAGGGGCGTAACAGAACAGCCTTTGAGCGTGAGATACAAGGTACGGCAAGGTCTGGATATGCATATGCTGGGTTTGATCTCAGCCAGGGTACACCTATCGAAGTGTTGCGAGAGAATGCGCGTGAGTTTGATTACGAGCAAGAAACCGAAGAGTTTAACAACTCAATAACAAATATGCAGATCGATGACGCAATAGAGGAGACAAAACTACAAGCAGAGTTAACGCGCATGACAGGCCAGGCTAATGCCGCTGGGCTGCGCGCTAGTGGTACTGCAAGCCTTATCAAGTCAATCGGATCCGCTGGTGCAACGGGCATGGAGTATTACGATAAATGAGAATTCCTTTATACACTGCCCGAACTCAGCGTAGCAATGAAATGCCTGGCAAGCGTTTTAATGTCCGTAAAAACGCAGAGCCTTTTGTACGCGCAGAGTTAGCCAAGGGTGAGGTCGCAGCATCTTTATTTGATACAGCTGGTGAGTTTGCCATACAGCGCCGTGACATGATTGCGTCACATCAGTTTAACGAGGCTGCACTCAAGATTGAAGAAGAGGTCGCCAACGCCACGAGTGAGCTGTCAAAAAGCCGTGACTACGGGAATGTGCTAGACGGCAAAAATCTTTGGGGCAAGCGCATGAATAAGATCCGTAGTGAGATTATATCTACGGTTCAGATGCCTTCTTTGCAAAAAAAGTTGAGGCACGAATTTGATTTAAATGAAATAACTAATCGTTTTAAATTAAAGTC
>Ga0208159_1001137_pt1 | contig 10174 bp, 18 predicted proteins | sample 9_EtaG_FD_184082 | JGI IMG/M metagenome (GOLD analysis project Ga0208159, IMG submission 184082) | Marine viral communities from the Subarctic Pacific Ocean - 9_ETSP_OMZ_AT15188 metaG (SPAdes) (version 2) | ecosystem: Environmental > Aquatic > Marine > Oceanic | place: Pacific Ocean | collected... | reverse complement strand
TCCAGGCAGTGGCTGGGTGATCCTTGTGGATGACGAATGATTGGGGCGCTGCACATGGTTCTCGCGCCATGAGCTAATTAGCAGGCCGGGCACCCCTGCAAGCCTGACTGACCCGCCTCATGAAAGGTGGGAAATCCAACGGTACACAGAATCTGATTCAATGCCAGTTTCAAAAGAGTTCAAAAGGGCAAACGCCCTGATCGTCCGTTACCGCCACCCGCGTGAAGGCCCTCCGTCCTATCTGGTGTGGGAGCCAGAAAAAAGCTACATCTGTCTCACGCGGGAAGAGCTGCTTAAAGCTGTTAGATGGCCAAAGTTCACAAGCACTGGAGCGGCCTTGCGGCAATGGATCGAAGAGGTTGAGGAGCAGATTCCACCGGAGCCGCACACAACCCAGCTCAAAAAGATTGAGGGCGGGCTGGAGGATTGAACCTCTACTGGCTCTGGTCTTATCTCGTCGCGTTTTACAGCACGGTGGTTGTTGGTTGTGCGCAACCTGTTAACTGGGGCAACTGTTGGCCGCCGGACTGGCTAATCCATAGCGTGCATGATTACATGCGTGTAAGAGTTCCTTACTCCGAGGAGCGCAAAGTTCTTAAATCCCTGGAGCAGATCGATGACCTGGGCGGACTGGATGGTGGTCAAGCAGACCTTGGCAGAAGAGTTAAATCTGGAACGGCAAATCCGAAGCATTAGCAACGAGGACGATCTGCATACGCTCCAGCAACTTTGCAGTTCGCTTACCAGACAGAACTGGTCGTACAGTCGGCTTCTTAAGCAGGCTGTGGGTAGGGTCGCGGAACTAGACGCAAAAATAGCTTGCGGCGAATCGACTCATTCGTAGGAACTAGCCACAACATCAGCATCAACTGAAAACAACCGCTTGAGTTCAAACCTGGCAGCGTCTGCTCTTTCTTTGCTGCCATAGCTGCAGGCGTCTTCACGCTTAGCTGTGACAAACAAACGATGGGACGGTCTCAGGTAAAACGCGGCCAGATAAACAGGCGCGGGGTCGCAGGTTTTAAGAATGTAGCGCATTGCTCTGCTCAAACTTTTCGCGGCGTTTTTGCTTGGCGGCCTCTTTAGCCTGTGCGTCTTTCTCTGTTGCGTCTACATACAGCTGCTCATAATCCTCAGCAAGCCGCTCGTAAATCGTAGTGCGCATCCAGCTTGTGGCTTTAACCCCCTTTGCCTTTGCCAGGAACTTGACAAGCTCCGCCTTGTGGGGATCAAGCAAAAGCTGAAAGTACGTTTTGTTCCCGTGAGGGATAGCCATGGAGTGCGTGTGTGCTACAAGTACCCTACCACGTAGCGGGAGAATCGACCGTCTTTTTCCAAGAGTTCGCTTGAGCCCGCCGAGCTTGAGTGCGCTGGTCCGTACAACCTGCGCGGATTTTGCGGGCACCTTCCAAGAACATTGCGGCCCGCTGAAGATCACCTGTTGTTGCATTTTGGATCGCGCCATTTAGACGCTCCATCACAATTTGCCTTCCTGTACGCGACATCCATCGCCTCGTGGAGGTTTCGATGACAGGTTACCGAGCCCATGCAAGAACAGAACCAACCTCTGTCGGTGTTGTAAACGCTGACCATTAGTGCGTCTCCATCCAGGTTTTGCCGATAGAGACCTCAGCCAGAGCAGGGATGTCCTCAAGCCAGATGGCTTCCGCCTCTTCCATCACTTGTTTTAGTACGGCAGCCCACTCTTCAGCTGCGTCCTCGCGAACCAACAGCAAAATTTCATCATGGACAGCGGCGGCGATCCGCACGGTTTCTTCGCCCGCCTCTTTGACCTTGGGCCATAGTGCCCCCAAAGCTCGTTTCAAGATGGCGGCACCTGCCCCCTGGATCGGCGTATTACATCTGACCGTGGCACGGTTCATGTCGCCCTTAAGGACTCGCCGCATCCCTGTTTTTGGAATGCGTACGTTCGCCCAGCGGTTTGCTCTGTCTCTGTAACAGGCGGCAGCTTGTGCCTTTTGCCAAGTGGCCACCCCAGAAAAAGTTTCTAGCCAGCCGTTGCGGATTTCTTCCGCCCTTTCTTTTGTCATGGTCACGCCCATGCCTCCGGCATAGTTGCGCAGCCCTTCAGCTCCCGCGCCATACAGCAAGCCAAAGTTTGCGGATTTAGCCGTCTGCCTATCGCAGCCAATGGCCTCAGCCGTGACGGTGTGCGGGTCTTCCCCATCCTTAAATGCCTGGATCATGCGGGCATCTTTTGCCACTGCTGCAGCAAGCCGAAGTTCCATCTGCCCAAAGTCGGCATCAACTAGGGCATAGCCTTCTGGGGCTTCAACACAGCCTCGAAACTGTGGATCGCGGGGGATCTGCTGGTTGTTTGGTTTGATACAGGACATGCGCCCTGACTCTGCGCCGAGCTGCAAATAGCTGGCACGCACAAACCCATTAGCGTCCATCTTTTCTTGGATGGATTCGATCATCTGGCGACGTTTTTCACACTTTTTCCACTGCAGGTAGATCTGAATCACCTCATGGTCGGCTGCATAAGATCTAAGCGCCTGCCTCGATGCGCTGGGCTTACCGTTGGCGTCCGTAGGCTTTTCTGGGAGAATTTCCCCCAGTTTGTCCACAAGCTGTTTCGGGCTGTTGATGTTAAAGCCTGCATACCGTTTAGTCCCATCGCGAACTTTGCCTTCATCCTTGGCGCGTAGATTGAAACTGCCGTCCTCGTTCCTAGGCAATTTTTTATCTTCTGGCAGTGCGGCATCCAGTTGCAGGATGAAATCGTTGGCTAGGTTTTCAATGTCGTGCTCATAGTCCAGTTTGCGCTGCTGTAAATTTTCGGCGTTCCAATGCAGTCCAGTGCGCCACATCTGCGCCATTGCAGGCAAAGCTCTGCACTCAAGTGCATACGCAGTGGTCAACTTGTTAACCCGAACTCTATCGGCTAATTTTTCATCTAAATCCATCACAGCAAAAACATCATTAGCGGCATACTCCAATTGTTCGTCTGTTAGGTCCCCACTCCAATCCGACTTCTGCAGTTCTTTGGGCAGCTCTCTTTTCAGATAACGATTTACAAGCTTGTCCAGGCTGTGACGAACATTGGGTGTGCCATTTTCAATTAAACGACTCGCCAACATCGTGCAACCCACAAAACCCTCGGGGTATATGTCGTGCGCCTGAAGCCAGCCAAGATCGAAGACAGCATTATGCGCGAGCCATTCCCTCTTGGGGTTTGAGAAAAAATGACGCAACTCTTCCCAGTCGTTGCGGTCTAATTGCCGGCAGTCAATTAAAACAACTGTTTCGTTGGCTTTGGTGCCTAACTGAACGAGCCGCATTCGCGCCCTTTCGGGTTGCAGCTGCAGAGTTTCAGTGTCAAAGCAAACTGTTCCCGACATATCAAGTTTGTCGAGGTGCTCGATTCCTTTGTAGACATTCACCGTGGCGCCTCCGGGTAGGGCTCATCAAACTGAAGCCAAACAAGTTCATGGATCAGTTCCCCTGTTTCGGGGTGGGGCGCGTACCAGCCGCCCTCCTCTCTGACCCAGCCGGCCTCCTCACGTTTTTCGCGGTGGCTCTTGTCGGCGTAGCTCATGGCTGCAGCTCCGCAAGAGCGACAGACACCACGGTCTCAATGTGGCGCTTATCGATGCAGTTGCCGATCCGCTTACGCACAACCTCAATGACATTGTAGTAGTCCACCGGGGTCAGGCTCCCAAGTGGTGCGCGTCGGCGGTTACTGAGACACTCACGCATAAGCTCAGCGCGAGAGGTGCCCAGTCGCTTTGCTTCAGCGTCGAACCAGGCCAGCTGGCTCTCTTCAACACGTAGTTCGATCTTTTTCATCAGAGGTCTTCTCGGTAAAAATTGCTGCCCGGACCGTAGTTTGTGAGAAGGTCAGGCCAATTGCTAAGCACTTTGTTGCGGTTGTAAGGATCTGCAGCAAGTGCAGCCTCTGCCAGTTTTTTGATGAACCCCCCGCCGTAGTGGTGGGCCGTTCTGATGCTGGCGACGATCTGTTTTTCAGTCACGGGGCGGTTGAACGCTAGGGAAAATGTAGCACATTAAGAGTATTTGGTCAGCCCGTTCTCGTCTCGAAGCTGCAATGCCTCTTTCCAGCCTTCATCAGGCTCGTCAAGAATCTGGTTCACACACCTTTCCCAGTGGCGAATCCTTTGCTTTTCGGTGGCCCCTGGATCTGTCAGGCAGGGGTAAATGGTGAGGTAACGCTTAGCCATCAACGTCTCCATGGGCAGTTGTCGCCAAAAATGTTTGCGTCATCGTCAAAATCGTCCTCACCCCCATGTATAGGTTTTTCCGCGTCAAAAGCCGGAGGCGTTGCGGGGGAAGGGTTCTTAACGACAATCGGGTTTGTCAAAAGCTCAGGGTTTGTCAAAAGGTTCGACGGTCCAGGCTTTTGACAATCGGGGACTTTTGACAAAAGGGGTTTGTCGTTTAGATCGGTTCCAGGGGAAGGGGTCTGACTTTTAACACTCTCTAAAACAGACCCCCCCTGTGCGCGAGCACTGAATTTAGGTGTGACATTTGTACCAACGGCCTGCCAATAGTTGGGTTTACGCCCTTTGAACTTGGCGTCCACGGGTGGATCGCACCGCTGGATCAGTTTTTGATCAGCCAACTTGCTGAGGGCGTATTTGATGGCCCGCACCCGATGCACCCCGCCGAGCGTCTCATGCTCCTCAAAGTCTTTTGCCGTCCACGCTTTGCGGTTGGCCCGCATCTCGCTGAGCAGCTGGAGCTTGTACCCCTCAGGACTGGAGGCGGTGTGCTCCTTGGGTTCAGGCACAGGCCCGATGGCATAGGTGAAATCCCCCTTGAGGGTGAAGACCTGGCGCATCCCTTCGCGGTTATCTCGCGACTTCTCGACCGTTACAAGGCGGCTGTTGTAGCTGAGGCCCAGTTCTGAGACTTGTTTGTTGTCGAGCCTGACCATGTTCCAGGTTTCATCGACCGCAGCCTTAATCGCACTGGTGCCACGAAAACCGCCGTTCCGGTTGTTGTGGTGGATCACGATGATGGAACAAGCCGGGAAGTCCTTGCCGTTTCTGCGGGCCAAGCGTTTGAGCGGGTGGGCGTACTCCCTGCGGTTCTCCTCGTAGGGGTTGGAGTCGTTGCAGCCGTCGAGGCTGTCAATCACCACCAGTGCGTAGTGTTTTTTGTGCTGGATTTTGCAGAACTGCCGATACCACTGCATGTCCCATTCCGCCATGACATCCACGTTGGTAGCCATGCCTTTTTCTTCAAACTGATTTCTGAGCACCCTCTCGCTCTGATCACCGTTGAGCCAAAGGCATTTGGCTTTAGGCACTGGAACATTGGCGCCGTGCACGTTGAACGGGATGCCTTGGCTGATGTGCTTGCACAGTGTCTGGCACATTGCCGACTTACCCGTGCCGCCGTCGGCGTGGATCAACAGCAGCCACGGCTTGGGCAGCAACCCCGGTATCAGGTACTCAAACGGGGTGTCGTCCAACTCGCCAACAGCGGCAGGCTTACAGCCCCTGTTTCTTTCGTAAGTGGTATGTGTGTCAAGCAACCGATCAATGGCCGCAGCACCCTCACGTAAGCGCCCGCCCTCCTGAGCCAGGATGGTTTTTGCCTGGTCCGCGAAAGCTGGGTTGTCGTAAGTCTCCTCAATTTCAAGGCCGCGAGCAATCAGCTCCTCTGGCCCTAAGAGGTCGAGTTTGTACTTGGCCGGCGCTGCCTGGATCTCTTCCACCAGCTGTGCAAGACCGTCCCTTTGAAATCGTGAGCGGTCCTTGTCAACTAGATCTGCCTCCCGAATTAAGCTGCCAAAACCAAGCCCCCCGCTTCTAAACCCAGCCTCCCAGCGATCTCTGCAGGGGTTCTGACCGTTCTCCCAATCCTGCTGGTACTCGTTATCGCGGCGGCTCCACTCTTCCCACAGCTTCAGGCCATCCTGATTTGGCAACTCGCTGTGGAGCATCGCGCCGATCTCCCACCAAAACTGCTCACTGAATGCGCCCCGAGGCTCGATGACGCTCAGGCAGCTCTGCGCGATGGCAATCTTTTCCTCCCTGGATCTGCAGGCGTAGCGCGTGTCACGCATGGTGCGGGCGCTGTCCTTTTGGTTGCGCTTGCGGTACTCCTCACGCATCCGCTCAAGCAACCACTCAGGTGCCTCTGGGATGTTGTGCGTGTCACCCTTGAAGGTGTATTCACCCTCGTATTGGCCGTTCTTCCCTGGATAGGCACCAAAGATGACTCCCTGGCGCCCCCACAAGACCTCCCAGCCCTCATGACCTGCGGAAGCGTGGCTGATGTCAGCAACCCGCAGACGGTCAGCTTCTGGAACGCTGAAAAGGTACTTGCAGGCGTGAGGCCGTGGGGATTTGATGCTGGGGGCTTTGTCGAGATCAGCGCCCCATTTTTCCTGGATCGCCCCAAGGTTGTCGTCAACGTCAAAAATGACGAGGCCATCAGAGCGGTGGCCGCTGTAAACGCCGACAGCTTTGAACGTGTCCGGGTTCTCTTGAATTTTGAGAGCCGTGGTCTTTGGGGCCAGATCGACGTGGCTTGCTCTGCCCCAAGGTGATTTTCCACACGCTGTTTTGTCGTTGGGCAATGTCTGCCCTTTTGCGTAGATGGGCGCAGTCGCCCAGTTTTCGGGCAAGCCGAGGATGAAATCAACCAGATTCATCTGCTACAATCCTTTTGTCAAGTAAATGAAAACAACACCCCAACGGCTCCGTCAGCCTTGGGGTTTTTTCATCCTACTCGACTTGTCAAACGCTGCAGTCGTGCTACATTTGCAGAGCACCGGGCATCGTGCCCACAGCAACCACAACAATGCCATTCATCTCAGACAAGAACAAAGCAGCCGCCGCCGGTGGCACTGGCAGCTACCTCAACCCCTCCAAAATCCCATCAGGCAGCAACGTGCGTTTTGCACTGCTTGACGATCAGCCCCTTGAGTTCTTTGAGTGCTGGGGCGAAGACAGCAACGGCAACACCCAGCCTTTCCGCTTTGCAGAAGATCCTTCACCTGAGGAGATCGCTGAAGAGATGGGCGAAGAGTGGAGCCGCCGCTTGAACCGCGATGGCAACGGCCCTGAAAAGGTCAAGTTCTCCATCGCTGTGCCGGTCTACAACTACGAGACCGAAAAGGTTGAGGTCATGCCTCTGACCCAGAAAACTCTGATCAACGAATTGGATTCCATCAGCCAGATGGAAGATTACGCCGAGTTACTGGACTGGGATTTTGTGATGGGCAAAGAGGGCACGGGCCTGGAAACCAAGTACAGCCTGCGGCCCGCACCTCGCAAAAAAGCTTCTCAGTCACAGATCGAGGAAGCCTGGACCGAAGCTCGCGCCTCTGGTTTTGACATCAGCCGAATGCTGACCGGCGGCAGTCCTTTCAAAAAGGGTTGAGACTGATTCGCCCAAAAATTAGGGGGCTTTGCGGCCCCCTTTTTAGTGCTTACTGTTTGCCAAACCCTGGAACAAATGCCCGCTGATACGCAAAACGCTCTTGCGGGTTTACGCCGCTGGACCCTGGAACGTGACGACTCCGGCCCACATCGCGTGTACCGAGATGAAGAGGGCAACACCTACGCCTCCGTCACCCACATACTCAAAGAGACTTCACCCCAATGGCAGAAAGATGCACTTGATCGTTGGACTAAAAAGCCCGGTGCTGCCGTGGAGCGTGATGTTGCTTGCCAGCGCGGGACTTTGGCGCACGATCACGCAGAGTACGTCCTCAAAACAGCAGCAAAGCTGGCTCGACAAACTGCCAACAAACGGAACAGCTGGCGGAGCGGAGATGATGGCCTGGAACGTGCCCCCAAACAGATCACCAGCTGGGCTATCGGTAAGGCAATCCAAGGCGCACCGCGTGTCCCCTGGAGCGCCAGTGGCTACGCCCGAGGCTTACGGTCTTGGATCGGGGCCAATGTGACCGCAATCCACGCAATCGAGTTTTCGGTGTTCGACCCGCGAGGCTGGGCTGGAACGGCGGATGCTCTGATCGACTTAGATGGCACCCTTTGCATCGCTGACTGGAAAACCAGCGTCAACGCTCGCAGTGAAGAGATGCTGGCCAATTACATCTGTCAGGCTGGCGCGTACTCCCTAGGGCTTCAGCACCTGACGGGCATCAAACCCAAAACGGGAGCGGTTGTGGTGGCTCGCCGCAGTGGCGCACCTCAGGTCCGCTTGCTCAATGAGTTAGAATTACGCGGGGCGGAATGTCAGTGGCTAGAAAGGATGAGCCTATACAAGGCCCAAGAACTGTTGAAGAACTAGAGGAAGCAATCCAGGAAACCCTGGAGCGTCTCTACACAGGCCAGGAGAACGTGGCAAAGCAAGCCATGAGACTTTGTTTGCCAATGGAACGTCTGAAGGAGCTGTTTAACCAGTACGTCGCAGACCGACCTATCGACGTCACTGATTGTTTGTGCTACAATTTGATCATTGAAACGGGCACCCCCCATGAACCTTCAAACCTTCTTCACTGAAAAAGACTTTGACATCCGCACCTACGAGGTGGTCAGCCCCACTACAGGCGACAGCCACATCATCACCACCGATGTTGTGATTGATCGCATCCTCAGCACCCAAGGCCAAGAGCGTCAGGGCGTGGTCCGCGTCCTGCAACAGCTGGACTTTGCCAACGGCGACTTCCACCATTTCTTCAAGCACCTGGCCACCGGCCTTGCTGCCCAGTTCTGAGGTGGACTTCCACAACTACAGCTTGCTGGAACATGAGAGGCGAGAGCACCTGGAGGACCTCGCCGCAGCCCAAGAGCGAGAGGAGGCAGAACTGATCCGGTTCCGCCTACTCACGGACGACGGTGGCACTGATTGCCTGGACCGTGAGGATCTGGAGCAGGCTATTGCAGAGGCGCGGCGATACGGACTGGACTACACCATCGAGATCGTCTAGTTGCACCCCTACCTTTTTGTGCTACATTATCAGTGTTCAGCACCCCCCAAACCAATGCACAAGCTTTACCGCCCACAAGAGCTGCCCTGCTGGATAGCTCCTCTCTTCACTTGCACCTTGCTGATCTTGTTCGGTGGTGCGTTCTGGGTCAGCCTTACGGGCACCCTTAACCAGATGACCGAGCGTGACTGTCGCCTAGGTGTCCAGGCTGCTTGCGAGGCTCTCAAATGACTGAGTTCAAGTTTCCTCGTACCTATGCGGATCTCGAAGCTGCGCCCTGGTGCGATGGATACGATCCGCCAAAGGGCCAAGTTTCAAAGCACGGTGACCACCTTTCTATTTTCATCAAGCCTGACTGGCTACCTGATGCGTATAAAGAAATAGAGAGCCCTGGTGGCGCAAGTCTCAAGAGTGCCTTGAAAGATTTGCGCAGTGTCTGGACTTTGATACGTCCCCCCAGCAAAAGCGACGGGGATTTTTTCCATAAGTTGTGGAAAGAGCGGTTCGGTCAATGATTGCTTAGCTGCCGTTGGATCTTCCATCATTACGGCAGCGCCTGTAAGCTCAAGGCATGGCAAAGAAAAAGTCCACTATTTCAGAAATAGATGCGCGGATAAATGCCGTTTATAAGCTCTTATTGGAGGGCAACAGTAGAACTCAAATACTTCAGTACGGTTCGGAGACGTGGGAAATCAGCGAGCGACAGGTTGAGGAATACATCAGAAGAGCCCGCGATCATCAACGCCTTGATGCTGAGCTGGAGCGGCCAGAGTGGCTTCATGAGTCGCTTTGCGCTCTCAAGGACATTCAGCGCAAAGCCACGAATGGCAGGCAGTACAGCACCGCATTGAAAGCCATCGAGATGCAGGCGAGGCTCTTGCGGTTTGAGATGTCATGAGTCTGGTTGAAGACGTTGTCAGCAATGAGCCGTTACTAGCGCCCATCGTTGATCTGCAGCGATTCAGCAAGCCGACCACCGCTGAAGTCTTGCAGCGTGTACAAGTGGGGTTGCTTCCTCATCAGGTCGCTTTTTGCCAAGACACAGAGCACCGCAAGCTTGGCCTTGTCTGTGGTTTTGGGGCAGGCAAAACCTATGGCCTTGTTTGTAAGAGCCTTCACATGGCTGCTCTCAACGTCGGCCACGTTTCTGCGCTGTTCGAGCCGATCGCTCCCATGCTGAGGGATATCCTCATGAGAACAATGGATGATCTGCTGTCGAAATGGCAGATCCCGTATGACTTCCGCGTGAGTCCTTTGCCTGAATATCGGCTGCACTTC
>Ga0208159_1001133_pt1 | contig 10185 bp, 6 predicted proteins | sample 9_EtaG_FD_184082 | JGI IMG/M metagenome (GOLD analysis project Ga0208159, IMG submission 184082) | Marine viral communities from the Subarctic Pacific Ocean - 9_ETSP_OMZ_AT15188 metaG (SPAdes) (version 2) | ecosystem: Environmental > Aquatic > Marine > Oceanic | place: Pacific Ocean | collected... | reverse complement strand
GTTTCAGACGGAACGACTTCAATGTCATCGGCAGATGGCGCTTACGGAAGCACACCGTCGCACTGGCCCTCTCGGACAGTGAAGGCGGCACGATCCGGACCGTCGACGCCCGACCCATGCAGTCACTCTTCACAGCGATGGGCACTGAAGGTTACCCGCTTCCTTCCACTTGCGGCGGCGGTGGTACATGCGGCCTCTGCCGGGTAAGGATTGGCCCGGCTCTCCCGATCTTCCCGGCTGACCGCCGGCAAATACCGGACGCCGAGCTGGAGGAAGGATACCGGCTGGCATGCCAGCACCAGATCACCTCCCCTCTTTCGGTGACGCTACCGCATGGCCTGCTGGACGCAACTGACATCAAAGCAGTCGTCGTCTCTTCCACCTTCATCACGCCGGACATGTACGAGTTGTGCCTGTCGCTTCCCACGCCGCTCGACTTCCGGGCCGGTAGCTATGTTCAAGTCGAAATTCCGCCCTTTACATCCTGTCTCGATGAGCTGGACCTGCCTGATCAGGTGAAGGCGCAGTGGGAAAGGTCGGGCGCCGCAAAGACGTTCGGCACCAATGTCCCGGTCTTCCGGACTTATTCCCTCGCAAACGCCCCGGGCGAGTTTGGGAACAAGGTCATGTTGAGCATTCGCCTCGCGCTCCCCAAAATCGGTATGATGGACGTCCCGGTGGGAGTCGGATCTGCATTCCTGCTGACGCGGAAGAGCGGTGATACGTTGCATCTGCGTGGGCCGTTTGGGGATTTTCATATCAATGAGGATGCCGATGAAATCATCTTCATTGGAGGCGGCGCGGGGATCGCGCCGATCCGATCCATGATCCTCGATCAGCTCAAGGTAAAACGCACATCTTCGCGGATATCGTTCTGGTATGGGGCCAGAACACAGGAACACCTAGCCTATCAGGAAGATTTGGAAGAGCTTGTGGCAGCATATCCAAATTTCTCCTGGCATGTGGCCCTGTCAGACGCACCGGAAACGGATACCTGGTCTGGTCCGCGCGGCTTGATCCATGAATTGGTTCGCGATCAGTGTATCACCTCACATCCCGATCTCGACGCGTGTAGTTTTTATATATGCGGTCCTCCACCCATGCTGGCGGCGGTTCTGTCTTTGTTAAAATCTCTGAACGTGCCGGACAGCCGCATAGCGTTCGATGATTTCGGAAATTGACCCGGTGCAGACGATCTGGAGATGGGCGAAGCACAACCTATTCCGTGAACTGATCCCTGTAAAAAGCTGTCTACTTAAAGCTATACTTTCCTTTCAGGTCGGCTTTGGCCACTGAGTATGGATATCGTCGATCACGAAAGTATGGACGGGTTCGTCGGGCTGATGACCGTCGCGTATGTGCGGATGGTCGGCAGGAAGGTCTGGATGCGCGTGAACGATTTGCGTAACATCGCGCCTTGGCCAGACGCGCGCCGCAATTATCAGGCCCGCGAGGGAAAGAGCGCAGAGACCGGCAAAGGCTGCTGACTGGCCAAGCGACGCACCTAGCCAGCCTGCCAGGGGATAGGCAATTAGCCAGCACGCATGGCTGAGCGCGAATTGCGCCGCGAAAATTGTGGTGCGGTTGTCGGCATGAGATGAGCGCCTGAGCAGTCGACCGGCAGGAGTCACACACAAGGAATAGGCCGCCCCCAGACATAACCAGCCGCCAAGAATGATCGGCCATTGAATTCCCACCAAGAGGGTCAGCGCGGCAAGTGCGGCCAGAAGGCCTGTCAGAAAGGCCGAGGCGGCCAGCAACGCCGTCCGGTCGGTTAGCTTTCGAAGAATACTGGAGACTGACAGCGCAATGAGCATCGAGCCCAGGCCATACGCGCCCAGCGTAATCGCATAGGCGGCTTGGGAAAGCGCCAGTTCCTCGCGAATGATGACGACGGTGTTGACGGTGACCATAGATCCAGCCGCCGCGGCCGAGAGGGTGACCGCCAGCAATCCGACAAGGCGAGGCGTCTTCAGATACATGACCATGCCGTGACTGGTGCGAGCCCAGACCCCGCCGCTATGGAATTTTGCAGCGCGGCCGATGGCCAGTCCCGACCTTAGTACAAGGATCGCCGAGCCGACGAAACCAATTGCTGTTCCTGCAAACAGACCGTTGAACGAGATCACCGTGAGGAACGCGGCGGCGATCAGGGGACTGGTGAGGCTCTCCATGTCGTACGCAAGACGGGAGAGCGAGAGCGCTTTCGTATAATCTTCCTCATCAGGCAGGATATCGGGGATCGAGGCCTGGAAAGTCGGCGTGAAGGCCGCTGAGGCCGATTGCAGGACGAAGATCAATCCATAAATCTGCCAGACCTCCGTGACGAATGGGAGGAACAGCGCAACGCCAGCCCGTACGATATCCAGTGCCACGAGAAACGTCTTGCGGGGGAGCCGGGACGAGAAGGCCCCCACGACTGGAGCGATCGCGATATAGGCCACCATCTTGATCGCAAGCGCGATGCCGAGCACCTGCCCGGCCTCGTTTCCTGCAAGCTCGAAAGCGAGCAAGCCGAGCGCGACCGTGAGTAGCCCGGTGCCAATCAGGGCAATCAGCTGCGCAAGGAAAAGATGCCGATAGGTACGATCAGTGAGAATACCCAGCATGAAAGTGTGCCTGAAGGGCCCTTCCTATTCCGCTGGCACCGGCTCGTCCGCCAGCAACGGTTCACGTCGTGAGCTTTTCTCTCCCCCATGAACAATTCGGTAGAGCGCTGGCAGAACGAGCAAGGTGAGAAGCGTCGAGGAGAAAATTCCGCCGATCACCACTGTCGCAAGAGGTCGTTGAACCTCGCTGCCGAGCCCGACATTGAACGCCATCGGAATAAAGCCCAGACTGGCAACGAGCGCGGTCATGAGCACCGGCCTCAACCGTTGCAAAGCCCCTTCATAGATCGCCTCGTCCAAGGCCTCTCCCCGTTCGCGGCGCTGGCGAATGAAACTGAGCATTACCACACCATTGAGCACGGCGACGCCGGAGAGGGCGATAAATCCAACGCCCGCGGATATCGAGAATGGCATGTCGCGCAAGGCCAGCGCTGCCACGCCTCCCGTCAGTGCGAGAGGGACTCCCGAGAAGACGATCGCGGCATCCCGCAGGGTGCCGAACAGCATCAGCAACAGACCGAAAATCATCAGCAGCGCGATGGGCACCACAACCGACAGGCGCTGACTGGCAGAGACAAGCTGTTCATACGTTCCGCCATATTCGATCCAATAGCCGGCTGGGAGGTCAGCGCCGTCCGATACGCGATCCTGCAGTTCGGTGATAAATGAGCCAAGATCCCGACCTCTCACATTTGAGGTGACAACAAGCTTGCGCTTGCCGTTCTCGCGACTGACCTGATTGGGGCCCGGGGCGATGTCGACGCTCGCTACTTCAGACAGAGGCACGAACATAACGCCATCGCCGGACCGTCTGCCTTCCGGCAGAGGGACAGGCAGACGCTGAATCGCCACAACATCCGTACGCAAATATTCAGGGAATCTGACAACGATATCGAAGCGGCGGTCGCCTTCGAAAAAACGTCCGGCGACTTGCCCCCCCAGCGCCGTTGCCGCAACTGCCTGGATGTCACCGACGTTCAATCCGTATCTTGCAAGCGCATCCCTGTCAGGGCGAATTGACAAGATAGGCAGGCCCGTAACTTGTTCGCGCTGCACATCGGCGGAGCCAGCCGTGCCGGTTACGATCTCCTGAATCCGATCGGCTATCGCTTCCAGTGTTTCCAGATCATCGCCATAGATTTTCACGGCGACATCTGCGCGGACCCCTGAAATCAGCTCATTGAACCGCATTTCAATCGGCTGGGTCAGCTCATACTTGCTGCCAGGTATCTGTTCGACCACTGCCTGTAGCTCGGAGACAAGTTGCGATTTTGGCTTTCTGGGGTCCGGCCATTCCTTACGTGGTTTCATGATCACGAATGTGTCTGCCACACTCGGAGGCACCGGATCGGTCGCAATTTCAGGCGTGCCGATCTTGGCAAAAACGCGTTCGACCTCCGGGACCTGCACGATCCTCGCTTCGAGCATTTCCTGCATTTCAATCGCCTGAGTCAGGCTTGTGCCTGGAATGCGCAAAGCGTGGAGGGCTATATCGCCTTCATCAAGGTTTGGAATAAACTCCGAACCTAGCTTGGTTGCCTCCCAGCCACCGATGCCGACGAGCGCAACGGCTCCGATCACAATAGCGTATCGAACACGTAGCGCGAAGCTAAGAGCCGGCCGGTAAAGCCACTTTGCCCCCCTCATCAGGCGGCTTTCCTTCTCCGTGACTTTGCCGCGGACAATAAGCGCGACGGCAGCTGGCACGAAAGTCAGCGAGAGGATCAGGGCCGAGGTGAGCGCCAGAACCACAGTGAAGGCCATCGGGTGGAACATCTTCCCTTCGATCCCCGTCAGGGCAAAGATTGGAAAATACACCACCGTGATGATGATCACGCCGAATATCGATGGTTTGATCACTTCACTGGACGCTTCGGCTGCCAGGGAAAATCGCTCTTCGCGGGTCAGCAAGCGACCTAGGCTCCCCTGCTTCTCCGCAAATCGCCGGAGGCAATTTTCGACAATGATAACAGCGCCATCAACGATCAGGCCGAAATCGAGCGCGCCGAGACTCATCAGATTGCCCGACACATTGTTCTCGACCATCCCCGTGATAGTCATCAGCATCGCCACGGGAATGACCGCCGCCGTTATGAGTGCTGCCCGTATATTTCCGAGCAGGAGAAACAGGACGAGAATAGCCAGTGACGCACCCTCAGCCAGATTCTTCTCGACGGTTGCGATCGTCGCATCGACCAGAGTCGTGCGATTATAGACTGGCGTGATCTGGACGCCATCAGGCAGACCAGGCCGGATTTCGTCCACCCGCTCGTCAACTGCGACTGATACTGTGCGGCTGTTTTCGCCGACCAGCATGAAGGCGGTACCAAGAATAACTTCCTCACCGTTCTGGGTTGCAGCGCCAGTCCGGAGTTCTTCACCGATGGTTATTTCTGCGACATCTGACAACCGGATCCCGAAGGCGCCGGTGTCTTTCACGGTAATGTTGCGAAGATCGTCAAGCGAATTCGCCTGACCGGGAACCCGGATCAGGTTCTGCTCACCATGACGTTCAATATAGCCTGCGCCGGTATTCGCATTATTCGCTTCCACCGCGCCGATGATATCGTCTAGCGTCAGATCGAATCCGGCGAGGGCTGCCGGATCTGGCAGGATATGGATTTCCTTCTTGAACCCGCCGATCGTGTTGACTTCCGTCACGCCTTCGACCGTGCGCAGCTGAGGCAAGACCACCCAGTCATTGAGCGTGCGCAAATCCATCGCCGTGTACCGTGCGCCATCTTCAGTGAGTGCGCCCGGCTCAGCCGAAAGGATGTACATGTAAATTTCGCCCAGCCCCGTTGCGATAGGACCGAGTTCAGGCGACACGCCTTCCGGAAGTGTGGCTCGAACCGACTGGATTCTTTCTGAAACCAGTTGTCTGGCGCGGTAGATGTCGGTGCCATCATCGAAGATCACCGTCACTTGACTCAATCCGTAGCGGGAAACCGACCGTGTATAGTCAAGATCAGGAAGACCCGAAATGGCGGTCTCTACCGGGAACGTGATGCGTTGCTCGGTTTCCAGAGGCGAATAGCCGGGGGCTTCCGTGTTGATCTGCACCTGGACATTTGTGATGTCAGGAACGGCATCGATCGGAAGCCGGTTGAAATTGTAGATACCGAGTGCGGCAAGTCCGAATACAACAGCAAGGACCAACCAGCGCTGGCTGATCGAGAATCGAATGATGCTCTCAAGCATGGCTGTCTCCTAATGGTCGTGGCTGGCGCCGGACTTTTCAATGTCGGCTTTGATGAGGAAGGAATTGGCGCTGACATATTCAGTGCCGGGATCTAACCCGCCAAGGACTTCGACAAATTCACCATCGCTCTCTCCCAGGTCGAGCATCCGGACCTCGTAGGTCTCGCCCACTTTTGCGTAGACCACGGTGAAGTCACGAAAGCTCTGCAGCCCGGATTCTCTCACGGCGAGCGGCACTTCAGACTCTCCGGTCACAACGCTCGCCATGACCCGCATGCCAGGGGTCATTTCCGCTTCGATCGGCACGGGGGCTACGGCGATACGAGTCTGCGTATTTTCGCCCGATATCGGCAGAAAGCGGGTGATCTCTGACGCAAACTCGAGGTCAGACCCAGCAACACCCATGCGGACGCTCTGACCTGTTTTCACCTTCCCTGCATCCTTTGGGAAGACGTGCAGACGCGCCTCCAACTGATTGAGGTCAGCGATCGTGAAGAGAGATTGATCGCCCGCGACATCGCCCGCATTGGTGTTGCGTTCAAGGATTGTCCCCGATACCGGCGCGGTGACCGAATAACTCTGAAGACTGGAGGAGCTTTCGACGCGCGCCAGCGTCTGTCCCTTGCGAACCATATCATTCACGCCGACGCTGACCGACTGGACTGGACCGGGGTAGCGGGCCCGAACCTCCGCGGTCGCAGATGGCGAGAGGGTCGTCACGCCCGAGAGAGGAATTATGTCCCTGATCACCGCAGCACCGGCAATTTCAGTCTCGACACCCATGGACACAGCTGTGTCGTCGGCAATCGTGGTGCGGCCCTCGAAGGATTCATAACTCCAAGAGTAAGACGTGCCCTGATGTTGGGCGTCGACGAAGACCTCGAATGAATGCGGTTCGGTAACGACACCGTCGCCTTTCAGATAATCCTGAACCGGAGAGAATTCGAAAATATCCTCCTCGTCTCCAAGTCGGTCGAGGCGAACTGTCAGCGCGACACGGGACGGATCAACAGGTTCACCTGCAAGGAAAGGATAAATTCGATACTCAGGCGGGACACCTGACTCAAAAATCGTCATTTCCAGCGCAAAATCCCCCTCTTCCAACAGACGTCCTCCATGAGGCCCTTCCGCAGTTTCAGAGTCTCCGGCCCCAGTATGAATATTGTCGCCATCGCCTGGCGCTGAATTCTGGCTGCCGCAGCCGGTGAGGGTCATCAGCGCTGCAATTACTGCAGCGGCAACAGGATAAAGAATGCGAGGATTCATTGTGCAGTCTCCACGATGGACTGCCAGTCTTCCCGGCCCGTGACGCGGGAAAGAGCAGCTTCGTTCAGGATGAAGGTCTCGATATGGCCGAGACGCTGTTCACGCAGTTCAGCAAGTGTTCGCTGCGCATCGATGATTTCGAGGTACGAAAATGCGCCGCGGTCATACCCCTCTTGGGCCAGATCAAGCGCGCGGATCGCTTCAGGAAGTAAAACGTCGTCTATATCTCGTATGCTGGCCTGCGCATTTTGCGCCGCGCGCTGATAGTTAACTGCCTGACGCAGCAATTGCTGGCGCAGCACACGTTCGCGGACAGCGACGAGTTCTTGTTGAACCCGGTGTTTGGCAGCTTTGGCAGCTGACTGACTCTGCGTACCCAGAGGGATGGTGACACCGGCGATGACGCCAATGTCTTCTCGATATCCGAATTTCCGAACACCCGCACTCCAAGTCACATCTGGCACTGCTTCCGCCCTGCGAAGTTCTGTCTCAGCCGCAAGGCGGCGATCTTCCGCCTGCAGTTTTTCGAATTCAGGTGAGTACACACCTGGAATATCCAGCTGGCCTGATTTCAAGCGGCGCTCAATGAATTCAGGCTCGATCGCAAAATCCTCCGCCCTGTCCCACTTACTGGCAATGGTCATACGCCGCTCGGCGGCGAGGCGGTGGTATTGAAGCGCTTCTGCCTCAGCCCTAGCGAGGTCCGTCACTGACCGCGCCTGCGCAAGAAGTGGGTCTCGGGCAGCTTCCACGCGGCGATCAACAATTTCCTTCAAAGACCGTGAAATCGCGACCCGCTTGCAGGCGAGATCGGCTCGGCGCTCCAGGAGGACAGCTTCAACATACAGCGTCTCAATCGCGTGAGCGATATCGTGCTCGATGATTTCCCGCTCAGTTTCTGCAACGGCTATCCCTGCGCGCGCCACCGCTTCGCGCGCCTCTCTTTTGCCACCGCGCTCCCACGTCCTTGAGAATCGCCCTGTCACTTCCAGATTGTCGATCTCGCCCGCCAGACCGATGCCTGGAAAATTTTCCGTTTCGAGACTGATCGTATCCATTGGGCGAAGTGCAGCAATCGTCCGTTCCGTGCGGGCCAGGGCCACACCCTTGTCCGCCAGGATGGGTCGCAGGTCGGCGTCAAGTGCAGCCCGCATGGCTTGAGAGGACGTCACAATTTCGAGATCTTCGCCTGCTTCACAAACGGATGTCTGCGCGCTGACCGGCAGAAGTGGCAACGCCATGATCAAGGCGCAGCCTATAATTTTAAGTGCCATGAAACTTACTCCAGGCTGAACAAGCAAACATTGGACGCCCGCATGGCGTAACAATGTACGATATTATGTTCAGGCTGAAATTCGTTCGGGATCCGGATCTTTCAGGCGGATAGGTCCGCGATAGGATGGCGGACCGGATACAAGCCTTACAAAAGGCACAACTGACTTGACGAGACCAGTCGGTGAAGAAATGCCAAGCGCAACAAAATGAAGTTCCGCAGGGTGATCCTCATGATCAAGCTCGTGCGAGTGCTCATCGTCCAGATCGGACAGAGTGTCATGACCGAGGCCCTGCTCATCAAGATGATGATCGATTGGCATCACATGATGCAGCTCTTCAGCATGCGCACGCGTATGCGCCGCCCCTGATAGGAATGGTGATATGGCGAAAATCGCACAGAGAAGAGCTACCAGACGGTGCATGGTCACGATCCAAAGCTCAATTTAGTCTATATGTAAAGACAGCAATTTCCCTCAGGCTTGGACATAGTGAAGCGGTAATCTATTGAATGGCTGAGACTCTTGAAGGTTATTTGCTCGACGAGGCCTTCAACGGACCGCGCGGTTAAGATGATACACTTACTGGGTGGTGTCAGTCTAACGCGACCCCGTCTCCATTATTCGTGAACGAGCAGGTGCTAGGCGACGAGAAGGTCGCGCCATTCGCGAAGAGCGGCATCGCGTTTCTGTTTGAATTGAATTCTGGGGTTGATGTGCCTTTCGAAATTAAAGTGATTGTACACTGACGAATGCATTGAAACGAACTTCTGCAGACTTCGCATACGACGAAATCGCGACATTGCTCGCTCTCTTCGTCGAAAGGGCAGGTGGGAATTCTCGGCGCGATTGTTGAGATGCCGGCCAGTCTCTTGGCGGCCCTCGTTCCCAATCACTTTCATAGCCGCCCGATAAGAAGAGCATCTGTCTGTCACGACGACATGTGGATTACCGCATCTCTTCATTGCTTTCTTTAGGAATTTCAGCGCGGCGGCTTTGTCGCGCTTCTTCGTGACAAAAGACTCCAGAACTTCGCCTTCGTGGTCGACAGCCCGCCCAAGATAGTGCCTCTCGCCGCGGATCTTCACGAAGACCTCGTCCAGGTGCCACTGCCATTGCGGGCTGCGCCGCATGGATTCCGAACGCTGTTTCCGGATCTTATGAGCGAAGTAAGACCCGAACCGATCGACCCATAGGCGGACGCTTTCGTGGCAGACATCTATGCCGCGCTCGTGGAGCAGATCCTCGATATTGCGAAGTGAGAGCGGAAAGCGGGCATATAGGAGTACAGCGAGCTGGATGATCTCAGGTGAGGTTTTGAAGTAGCGAAACGGTTTTTGACCATTTCCTGAGGCTAAACCCCAAGATTGGTTACCTCAAGTCCGGTTCCGCTGACAACACCGGCCAAAAGATTTCAGCGTCAGTAGATTGGGCTTTTTTTAGACCCACTCTCTGATGGAGGCCTTATTTGCCCAATGTGTGCTCGGCAGAAGAGCTGACCGTTCAGGCGTCCTACAATTCAAACGGTGGCTGTCCTACACTCTAAATAGTGGCCGCCCTAATTATCTGTTTTTATTAAGCAAAATCAGCACATCAGGTGGCTGGCGGAGAGGAAGGGATTCGAACCCTCGATACGCGTTAACGTATACGCCCTTAGCAGGGGCGCGCCTTCAGCCACTCGGCCACCTCTCCAGCGCCTGAAACCCCTATAGATATTGGAGATTTGGGGCAAGACTCAATTGATTTTGTTTGCAGTGATTTGTCGTGAATTGCAGTCGATTGTCAGGTTTGAGAGCGCGAAATTGGAAAAGGTGGGGGAAAATTGGGGAAAAATTTCA
>Ga0208159_1001132_pt1 | contig 10196 bp, 3 predicted proteins | sample 9_EtaG_FD_184082 | JGI IMG/M metagenome (GOLD analysis project Ga0208159, IMG submission 184082) | Marine viral communities from the Subarctic Pacific Ocean - 9_ETSP_OMZ_AT15188 metaG (SPAdes) (version 2) | ecosystem: Environmental > Aquatic > Marine > Oceanic | place: Pacific Ocean | collected... | reverse complement strand
TTCATGTCTTAACCAACATAATTGCAACTCGTTGTTTATATATCTCCAGCCAAGACGTATAGAGTATTTTTGATGTCTTAACCCAAAATCACTCATGCCATATATCTTATTTACATCGTATTGGTTTTCTGGTATTTCAGTTTCGTAATAAGCAGATTCATCTAGTTTAAACTGAAAACTTATTCTTGAATTATCAGGGTGATTTAAAAAACTACCTGAGCTATGCTCACCAGCTGGTATTGTATAAATTCTAAAGCCAAGATCATCAACTTCTTTTGCACATGAAACCAATAAAAGAAGTATCAGAAGTTTTTTCATATTAATACACGTCGTATATTGAAGGATTTAAATTATTGTTTTCTTTGTCTTTCTTTTTAAAACTTTTTTTGTTTGCCTCTTTAACTTTGTCATTTCTAACACCAACATCCCAAGTGCTCCAACCACCAATCAAGTGTAGTCTCTGCCAAGCATCAAGCTCAGAATCTGTGGCAGCTCTTATGTTTTGAACATTTTGATATGTATTGCCTAAAGGTACGTTTGTAGCTCCTTGTATTATATTAAAAGTAGCTGGCCATATAGGATTATCAATGTCAAATAAATCTAAATTTTCAACAGCTCTTCTGTTCCAATTATAATTTCTTTCACCTCCAGTTATTGTTCTTTCTTTAATACCTAGCGGTGGTGATATTTGTAAAGCCTCTCTAAACAAAAGATTTTTTTCTCTAGTCCAAGGATCTTTCTTTTGATTTTCGTTCCATTTAATAGCCATGTTTTTCAAAACACTAACAACACCACCTGCAATACCAGTACCTCGTAATATTGTGTCTATCATACCTTGTATAAATCTTTGTTTCTTTTTAGCAATATCTTTTTGAGCTTTTTCATCTTCTTCATCTCTTGCGTACATCATTGCAAATAAAGCTGTTTGTAAACCATGGAATAATACGTTCTGCACAATAGCATAATGTATTATTTTAGAAACATTAGAAATATCACTTTGCGTTTGTGAAGTGTATGGCGGTGTTTTTCTTCTGTTTATTAAATCTAATACAGCTTTTTTCTTTATCCTTACAACTTGTGAACCATAGTTTTGAAAAGCAAGTATAAACTTACCTAACACAGAAGCTTGTTGTTGAGAAATCATATCTTGTCTAGCTGACTGTTGTGTTGCTTCTGCTACTTCCATAAAGTCTGCAAAAGCTTTTTCTTGTGCTTCTTTTAGGCTAAGTCCTTGATCTAAATAAGTGTTTAATCTATTTCTATACATTGTAGCACCACCAGAAGCAATTGCAAAGCTATCACCAATTTGTGTTAGCGTAAAACCTTTCTGCAACAATAACTGTATTAAAGCTTTTACAGGTTCTTTTGATTTTGCTATTGTTTGTGCAAGCTCTGCAGCGTTAACATCAAAACCAATACCATCTCTTCTTTGTTTTAAAAAGTCAGAATTAAACAACGTTAAAAAGTCAGACCAATATTGTTTTTGATTAGCAAAAGCTTTAGCCGCTTTAAATACGTTATTATCACCCCAATTTATAAAGTTTATATTAGATAATTGCTGCAAAATCATAGATCTTACGTTAATAAACATTGTTGCAGCAACAGAGCCATTCATCCAATTTACAAAGCCATTAACCATTCGGTTTGAACCAGTAGGCCTAGCTCTACCATTAGTAACTCTATACATCATGTCTTCTAAAGCTTCTCTAAAATCCTTGCCAAATATAGCTTCTATTTTATTTAAATTTTCTTTTGAAAAAATAATATCTAAATTTTCAATAAACTCTGCAAAAAATTGTTTTCTACCAACTCTACCTGTTGCATCTGCTAAATCTGTATTTATATCACCTACATCCCAAGTGTCAGTTGGTTTAACATAGCCTTCGTCTTGCCTTGATATTAAACCTAGTTTATCTGCAAAACCTTGTAAAGCAGGATCTTTTTTTACTGCATCTACTAGTTCTTTTATTTCTTGCTCTGATAATCCTGGTATGTCAAAACCAAACTTATCCCACAAATAAACTCTAGCTGCGTCAGAATAATAATAATTAGTTCCAGGCATTTTTTTAGAAAGTAATTTTCTAACTTCTGGATATGCTTTTAACAAAGCTTGATAATCATTTGCTATAACTTGCTTTGCAGAGTTTAACTCTACAACCGCTCTATTGAGAGGTTTTATTAAGTGTTTTTCAAAAAATGCTCTATGTTTATCGCCGACTCTTCCTTTACCTATAAAGTTATATAGTAGACCTAAAAAATCTTCGTGTGACGGTGGTACAAAATATCTAAATTTACCTTTTTTAAATCCAGCTTTAGCACCAGACACGGCAGAGTATCTTTTAGATCGATCTATTCCAAACTTTTCTTCTAGTATAACGTTAAACTCGTTATCTAAGTTTTGGCTATTACTAAGCTTAGCTTGAACAACTTTTGACTTTATGTCAAGCTGATTTAACACGTCTTTAACAGCTTTAACATTTGGCAACGCATCGTCTACAAAATACATGTCGTTGTAACCTTCGGCAAACTTTTGAAGCATCCACTGTGCTTTAGCCAAACCTGTACTGTTACCTAAGCCAGTTATATTTTCTAAAGGTATATTTATACCTTCACTTTTTAAATAAGCGTGTATTGCCGGTGCGCTTTCAGGTGCTCTAGCTGTTAATATAAAAACGTTTTTAGGACCAAACTTTTCAATTTGATTTTTCATCTTTTGCATTAAAGGTCCTGGTCTACCACCAGTAACTCGATTAAAATCTGTAAAGTCCATTGTCCAGCCGTCTTTTAAAAGCTGATCACCAACGTTAGGCCATTCATTAGAAGCAATACGTATTTCTTCATCACCTTTTTTAGCTATAACAAAATTGTCACTTATACCAACAGTTTCATCAAAATCAAAAGCACTCATACCTCTTGATTGCTCGTTGTATTTTATAACAGTTCTAGCTTTTTTAGTAGACATACTTAAGCTACCAGCCATTTTGGTATTTTCTACTTGACTGTTTTTAGCACCGTTTAATACCTCTCTAATTTTTGCAGCGCTTATAGTTTCGCCTATAGCTTGTCTATATATAAGATTTTGTTGCGCGGCTATAACACCAGGCGTTTGATCTTTAACAGGTACATCAACTCCAAACATTTGAGCTACAGTTTTTCCGTCGTCTAATATTATAACGTTTGGATCAAGCCCACCTATTTGACTGTATTTTTCAACATCAGCTTTTGTCATTTTTAACCTATCAATTCTCTCGCCTTTTTTATTAAACCCTTCAACTTGTACTGAAAAGTTGTTGTTAACATTAGGGTGAAAATATCTAGCCCATATAGATATTTTACCTTCTAATATATCAAACATTAATTCTAACGGCGGTGTTGCTGTGTAATCGTATTTAGTACCATCTAAAGCTACACCTTTCAACCTATCGTCCATAAACTTTGGTAAAGACCCTTGAAAATAAGACTTCATAGCTTTATCAAATATACTAACTCTACCTGTAAATAAGTCTCCAATAAGTGCGTGTATAAAAAGATATTTTCCTAAAGCAGTAACAGGGCTAGTATGTTCTTCAACGTTGTTACCAATTAACTTGTTCCAAAACTTAAATATAGCTCCAGTTCGCATTATGTGGCCTTGAAATCTACTTGAAGATGACATTAACAAAGCATATCCAGGTATAGTATCAGCGTTTGTCTGCATGTCGTCTTGCATTTTTCTAAAAAACCGCTCTATACCTTTTTGTTTACTTTCTTTAAAAACAGTATCTTTTATTTTTTTTAATAAAGTTTTTTCTTTTACGTTAGCGTAACCCTCTCTTTTAAAAGCATTTTGCAAATCTGTTATTTCTTGTTCTGTAAAGTTTTCTATACCAAAGTTTATTCCTAAATCACTAAGCTGGTCTAAAAAATCTTTAAACTGTTCTTTGTTTTGAAATAAAAATTTATTTTTATTTGCTTTTTCTATAGTGCTATCACCTCTAGCAAAACTACCTGACATAGATTCTATAACTGACTTTGGTAATGCTGGCACAATATAATTAATAATAAAAGCCATATACTCTTCTCTACCCTCTCTAGTTTCTAAATCTATAGGTCTTATTCCAAGAGCTGTAGACAAAACTATAGCGTCATATTGAGTTTCTTTACCTAAGTTTTTAGCAGCGTTTATTAATTGTCTTTTTGGCGGTTTGTTTTCACTCATCTTAGCCAAACCTCTTTCTTGCTGTCTTACAAACTCTTCTACATAGTTAGCATCTAATATTCTATCAAACAACTCTTGTCTACCTTCAAATATTTTTTTAAGTGGCCCGTCATTTACTAAATCAGCTTTAAAAACTTCTATACCAAGCTCTTGTGTTATTGCTAAAGATATATTTTCTAAACCAGCTCTTTTTATTTCTGACATTGTATTACCTTTAACAAAAGCGCTTAGTAGCATAGCAGAAGTAACATCAGTTGTAGCGTTAGGGTTACGTCTAATTTTTTGCTTACCATCAGTCATTCCTTTATAAGGACCTTCATCTGTTGATCTCCAAAAGTTAATTTGACCATCTTTAGTACCTTTTGTTCTGCCTACATGATCTGTAGTATAACCTATTCCATTAACTTCTTTTTGAACACCCATAGGTAAATATTTAGACAACCATGTGGTTGTTAAAGAGTCTAATATAGCTTTTTTATATTTAGGGTTTTTAAAAAAAGCTTCAAGAGCAGCTTTATCTTTACCCATTAACTCGTAAACAAGTTTGTGAAGTTTACCGTTTTTAGAGTAAAGCTGTTTTTTCATTTCAGCAATTATTGGTGTTGTAGTTTTGTTACCTTCAACAGCTGCATTTAAAGCTGGTAATTTAGTACCAACAATTCTAGCAACAATATCTCTTGCTTCTTTAATTTGTTTTCTTGTAAATTTTAAACCAGATAATATAGGTGTTTTAAATTGATCTAATACTTTTTTTGTTAATATAACATCTGTAGGGTTTGATGGTGTAGATGTGTCAACTTTTCCAGCAACACCTTCTTGCTCCATAGATTGTATTATATTACCAAACCTTGGATTGTCTTGATAAAACTCTTGAAGTCTAGCATCAAGCAACGACATTTTAGTTCCAGGAACAAAAGCATTTAAATAACCCATTATACTATCGTTTACTTCTGGCTTGTACTTGTTTAGTAAACCTATTAAACCCCTGTTACCGTCAAATATAAAATCTCTAACTATATCAACTCTTTCTTCTCTACTAATACCTTCTACATCAGGTAATCTTCTGTCTACTTCATTTTCTAATGTAGCAGCGGCTGTAACAATAGCATCGCTTCTTCTTTTTTGATCTGGTGAAGTTATAGCAGGTTTCATAGCTTCAATATCTTGGTAAGTTCTTGACTCTGCTAAATTTGTTTGTGTAATACCACCGCCCGCAGCTGCAACACCTCTTTTACTTAATTGACCTTCAGTAATACTTTTTTGATAGTCACGCATAAAGTTGTATGTCGCTATACCACTACCAAACTCTTTTTTATAACCAAATGTTCTGAAAATATTGTGTAATAAATTTCTTAATTTAACACTAGAACCTTCATTAAAAGTTATTTCTTTTTTAGCAATACCATCGGAATATATAGACAACCACTCATCAGTAGTTTTTATCCAGTTAGGATCTTTGTCAATAAATTTTTTGTAGTTTTTGTTTAAACGATTTTCTATGTATTGTTTAGACTCTTTAGATATTGTATTTGTAAAATCAGATATAAAAGTTTCTTTTTGATCTGTAGTTAAGTTATCTAAGTGTTTAGCTAATACGCCATGTAATATTTCATGCGCACCAACATTTATTGCACCTGTTTGACCAGCAACATCTTTGTTTATAACAATTTTATCACCTAATATCCAGCCATCAGACTTTGTTACATCTTGCCTCATGCTTTCTGTATACTTAGTAGGGTTTTCTTTTTTTAGCTCATCAAAAATTTTATTATACTGTTCTTGAGAAGCAGTACCGTCTTTAACAGCTTCAACATCTTTACCTATTAACTTTCCAGACTTTTCAGCAAAATCAACAGTGTCCATTATTCTATTCTGCCTAACTTGTTCTTGGACTTGTTGGCCAACAACTGTCTCTCCAAACGCAGCAGCACCGGCATATTTGTTTATAATAGCTTCTATTTTACCTTGTATTTCTTTAACTTTAGCTTCAGCGCCAGGCACAGCAGCAGCACCTTCTTTGTTAGCATCAATTTTAGCGTCATCTAATTGTTCACCTAAATCAATTAAATCGTTTACATCTTGCTCGTCAGTAATTTTATCATCTATTTGAGCTTTATATACAGCTCTTGTTTGTTTTTTAGCAGCGGTTTCACCTATTCCAGTAAAATCATTTTCTATTTTAATACGAGCTTTTGCAATATCTATTTCGTCAGCAGTTTCAATAAACTCTTTCATTTGCTCGTAAGTTACATCTTCTTTATTAAGCTTGTATGTTGGTTTTTGATAAGATTTTAAACCTAAAGCAACTGTAATTGGAGCAGTAACAGTACCTGTTATAGCTTCAAAACCTATTTCAGCTGGATCCATTTCTTGATCTGCAGCTAATCTACCAGCAACTTCACCTGTACCACCACCAACTGCTTCTACTGCAGTACCAGCTGCAATACCAGATACTTTAGCTGTTCTACCAACTCTACCTGTTGTAGCAACAGCTCTAGCTGTAGCTGTAGTAGCTTTTGCAGCTAAACCACCAGATAATGTTTCTATAGCACCAATAGCTAAACCTCTACCAATAGATCTATTTCTTATAGTTTTACCTTTTGGACCTTCTAATAAAGCTTTTATATTTTCGTCTGTAAACTCTTTACCTTCTTTATTTAATTCTTCTTCTATTAATTCACCAAATGTTAAAGCAGCTTCCATTGAAGTAGCTAAACCACCCATTGCACCTGCAAATCCACCAACAGCTACACCAAATGGTGTGAAAGAAGCAGCTCCAGCACCAGCACCAGCTGCAGCGGCAGCAGTAGCGGCAGTTCTAGCTTCACCAGAATCTATAGCAGTACCTATTTGAGTACCTAAAGACTGAACAAATAATTCAGCCATAAGTTTTGGATTACGCTTAACACCTCTAAAAAATGCTGACCAAGAAGAACCTTCTTTTTTATATTGCTTTTGAAAAGCCTGCATGTCTGCAGAAGGTGAGTAGGTTTTTGCTTGTTCAGCTCTTGCTTTTATAAATTCTTGAACAGTGTCCATATCTACATTAGAACCTTCTAATAAAAGTTCAGAAGCTTCACCTGTAGTGCTAGCAGCAGCTATACCTCTACCTAACCAAGTTTGATCAAACCAGTTTACGTCTTCGCTTTGACCTTCAACCGTTAATCCAACGCGTTCAATGTAATCTTCAACACCCATGCCGTATGACGCCGCAGTGTCAGCAACTTGTTTTTCAGTATATACTTCGTCTTGATATTTATAGTTTGGCATATATTTTTATTTTCCAGGTAATCCTACTAAATTATCTAAAAGCCCAACGTCTTCTCTACTTAAAAGATCTTTTAGCATAGTCATTTGCTTTTCTTGATCTTCAGTTGATGACAAGCTAGTAATTATTTTTATAGGTTGATTTGTTTGTGGATCTCTTACAGGTTGATTGTTTGAGTCAACTAACATGATAGCGTCTTCAGTATAATCACTAACTGGAATCAAACCACGACCAATTGATGTTTTTGTAAGTTCAAATCGATAACCTTTTTCATTTCCTAGTGTTCCTTTTGCAGGAAGCAACTCATTTAGTTGATCACGAACAGCATTGTCATCACTAGCAAGATTACTTACATCAAACTTACCTTTGACTAGCTCTCTTTTTTCACTAAAACCGCCAGGATTATACCAGTCTTCAACAGCTTTATAAGGGTTTGATAAAGTAAATGCGTTTGTAAATGATTTACCATCTGTATTAGTTAAAGCTTGAAATAAACCTTTTTTAGATAAAGGTTTGTTGTTTTTTGAGTTTATATAAGAACCTTGACCTTCGCCATAATAATTTTCGTCCCAAGTAAATTTACCGCTTGATCCTAAATCAAAATCTTCTCTTGCTATCATTTGTTTAGAAAACTGATCTAATTGTGTAGCACTAAAATATATGTTACCGTCACTTTGCGGTGTTAAACGTACTTGTCCTTTTGAACTAGCTATACTTTTAAAAGAAGTTTCATCGCCTGCGCCTGGAGTTGTCTTACTACCTTTTCTCATTTTCTTACCCTTATCAAATTGTCTTTGACCTTCTGTATTAGCGTACCAATCACCTAGTATTCTACTACCAACTCTGTGATCTTTAAGTATACCATCTACCATCGTGTTGTAATTTTCCTCAGTTAACATAGTAACATCTTTTTGATCAATTTTACCATCGTTGTTACCATCTTCTATTTGACCAGCAGAAATTAAAGCATCTAGTATTTCAGGTGCAAGACCATCTTTACTATATAAAGCTTCTTTAAAACTCATAGTCATACCACCGTCTTTGTGAAGAGTTGCGCTTCTATAGGCGGCAGCTTTGTTCTCACCTTGACCTTCAATAAAATTTACAACGTCATTACTAACGGCTGTTTTTTCATTATCACCATATTCAAGCCCAGTTGTTTTACCGTCTTTTAAAACATTTGTATTTATTGAAGTAAATTTTTCTGCCGACTTGTGGTATTTTATAGGTAGTATATTTTTTAATTCATCACTTGTTACTGTGTAAGCATCACCTTGTTTTGGTGTAATTTTAAAAGAAGTTGTACCATCTGGGTTATTAATCTCTACAGCAGTAGCACCATCTCCAGTTTTACCACCATGTAGATTAGCCACAGCTGTAACTGTTTGTGCGTCTTTCGCGCTTAAATCGTGCAGCTCGCCATTTTTGCTTAAATTACCAGCAGTAACTAAAGTACCCATAATACCTTTTTGATCTGATAAATATCTGTTTACTTTATTTTTCCATTTAGATCTTGCAGCTTCACCTTTTTTTCCTTTAGGTATCTTTTTCCAGTCTTCTTTAAAAGTTTCTAATTGACCTAGTCTGCTCTCTAGCAAACCATCTGTTAAAGTTCCGTCTTCAAACTGAGCATATAATGGATCTAAAGTATCATTCATTTCTTGATTATATAGCTTTTCTCCTTCAACTATACTTTTAAAATTTTTAGATATACTATTTAGCATGTTTGCATGAGCAGTAGCAGTGTTTTGAAACTCCTGCCTCATATTAACTGGCTTATTAGAAATAGCGGCTTTATAAGCAGCATTTACTAAAGTAGTATCTGCAGCACCTAATATTGATTGTAATCCTTGTTTCTTTGCCATGTTTGTTATTTATTTAGCTATCAAATGCACCACCTTCATAAAGCGAAGTAGTTGTATTCATTAGTGTTTTAAAGTTATTCATTTGCATTTGCATACCAGCTTGAGTAGCAGACATTTGATTTGCATAAGCGCCTTGCACGGCTTGATTTGCACCAGCTAAACCACCATACTCTATACCTAACAGTGTAGATTGTCTAGACATTTCAGCTTGTTGAAGCATAGCCTCACCACCACGTCTTGCCATATCAGCCGCTGACATACCTTGTCTTTCTGCCATTTGCAATTGATTAGCAGCTTGAGCTTGTGCTAATTGATTTTGTCTTTCTTGCTGTGCTATTTGAGCTGAAACTTGTGAAGCTTGTAACACACCTTGATTTGCTAGTGTTTGCGCTAAAGCAGCTATACCAGATCCACCAGCTGAATCTCTTAAAGTACCCATGATATTAGCTCTTTGTTGCTCACCTCTTTCTAATTGAAAGTCTGCAGCTTGAGTGCTAACTGTAAGATCTTCCATAGTATTCTCCATACCTTCGTAAAAGTTTTGCACACCGGCATATGGATTTGAAAACTCCATTTCGCTATATATAGCTTTTTGTTTATCAAGCTTTGCTTGTTGTTCTTTTTGAAACTCTAAAGCTTGTGTGGCTTGAGCGCTTGCAGCCGAAGACATACGTTTGCTAGCTTTATTACCTACATACATACCCGCGGCTGTTACGCCGAGCATAATACCTTGTGCTATTGTTAATTGCGGCATATCTATTTTTTTTAATTTATTATTTTATAATATTGAGATAAATTGTTTATAACAATATCTGCATTGTTTTTTCTCCATGTTGCTAACAAAGGCGATTTATTATTTTGCCCG
>Ga0208159_1001131_pt1 | contig 10198 bp, 25 predicted proteins | sample 9_EtaG_FD_184082 | JGI IMG/M metagenome (GOLD analysis project Ga0208159, IMG submission 184082) | Marine viral communities from the Subarctic Pacific Ocean - 9_ETSP_OMZ_AT15188 metaG (SPAdes) (version 2) | ecosystem: Environmental > Aquatic > Marine > Oceanic | place: Pacific Ocean | collected... | reverse complement strand
TCTCCTCCTCAACTTTATTTAATACAGAGTCTATAACTGCGTTGTCTAGATTCGACTCCTCTAACTGACAACGTATCTCTTTTTTTGATACCCCTCTTTTGAGTTTAACTTTTATAGTGTTCACTCTCTCCTCATCCTCATAATACTTTGTTCCAAAGTTTTGACTTTGTGCGTATGCCGAGTCGATGGTTCTTACTATCTCTCGGTATGTGAAATCTTCAGCTTGATACTTGTTCATTACATGAATAGCTAATGCTTTGTTAACACCAAAGTCATTGAATGCTGCGGCAAGTACATAGGTATTGTGGTTTCTTTGTCCCTCATTCATGGGATACTTTTTCTCCCACCACTTCTGAAGAATGTCTACGATTTTATTCTCATCAGTTATTGGTATGGTAGGTACATCTCTATACTTACTTACCTCCTTGTACTCAGGCTCTTCAATCTTATCCCACAAGTTAGACTTCTCATTGACATGAATCAAAGGATCATAACTTTCATAACAAACCCTTGACACATTCCTGGAGGTAACGTCAAAGTATTCTGAATTGAAATATGTTTTAAGGGAATTGAAATAGTTAATGTGATTCTCCTCATCTCTTGGTATCTTAACCAAGACTTTCAATCCATTCCCGGATGGAGATTCAAATACTGCGTACACATAATCGTTCTGCGAAAACAATTGCTTTGCACTCAGCATATCTTTTTTCTTTGGGTATCCATCAAAGTCCAAACAGATGATACCACTGTGCTCAACTAATGATACGTCATTACGTTTAGTAAACTTTCCGGAGAAACAAATAGCAGGTAGTTGCTTCTTCAACTCAAGCCTTTCTACTTTGTTTTTTTCTGTTCTTATTTTTTTGATCAGGTCCTTGGTGTTACCTGTGCCGTTTTTTATTCGAGATAAAATTTCGCTGATATCTCGATGGAACGGGGTGCTTGTGTCCTTGATGGACTTGAATATTGTAATAGTGTGTGTCATAACGATGTCGTTTTTATGTCAATTTTTTATTCCTAACTTACTGATAATCAAGGGTGGTGTCGATAATGCTATTTATTTTTCCTTCTATATAAAAGAAATAAAAAAATATATATAAATATATATATATAATATAGAGATTAAAATTGTCATTCGACACAGCAAAAAAGAGGGGACAGTTATCCCCTCCATTTAACTTACAAGAAATATTAGAATGGTAACTCATCCTTCTCTACTTCTTTTTTTGGTGTTGGTTTACTCTCTGCCTGTGGCTTTGGCTCAAAAGTATTGAGTGCATTGTATGGATTTTGTGTAGACTTTGCAATCTTAATTGTCCATCTCATACCATACTTGCCATCCTTTCTTTTCTTGGCATTTTGTTTTAAAAATGTAACAAACTCTTCCATGTCTGTTACTTCAACCTCATACTTCACAAAGTCAGGAGCATTCGGATGTGGATTCCAGGTTCTTAAACCCTCTACAAAAACATTTTCTTCCATGTTTATATATATTTATGTGTCCTAAAAATTAAACATAACACAGGGGTAGAGTAGGACATAAACACTACCCCCATATTCTTATATATTACCTCTAATAATATAGTTACTTATCTCTTCAGTTGGATTTTCTCCAAAGAATTTATGATACACTTCAATCGCTCTCTCCACTTTCTCTTCCCCTCTTTGTAGTGCCTCTTCAGTTACATCAAACACACCTACCATCTTTGTAATCTTATCCACTACAATAAACTTCATTGGCTTACCAAATATCTCTTGGTATATGTATGCTTGACTGTCGTAATTAAACTTCCTTGCTGACCAATAGAAATCAGTTATCTTTGATGTGGTCTTTAGGTCTACAATAAACTCATCAGTAATGATATCAGCTTTGCCTTTCCACATCTGACCTTTGATTTCTTTTATTCCTGGTTGCTCGTATACGTTACCATCTGCATGGATCAAATCAAAGCATTCGTATTTACTGTTGACCTCCTCCACAAGTTCAACCACTTGCGTACATTCTTTACCTAATAAAGCGTGGTCCACTTCGTTACTCAAAAGAAACTCTTTATATGCTTTTGAATTTCTAGAAGCTACATCCACACATAGAGTCTGCATTGCTTTGTCCGGCTCTAAAAATGAATGATGAAAGTATCTACCAAAAGCAAACGCAGTTAACCTATTGGTATCATGTGTATCGGGTTGCCTAAATTGTTTAGGGTTGTTAAGTAGTTTATCTATGTCTGAGTTGCTGAGGTATTGCTTACCAAAGTCTCCATAGTATAGCGTGTCATCTTTTAATGACTCAATGATGTCCTTTGTCTTTGTCATATCTATTTGTTTTTATTGTATTCATTAATAAAATCTACGACTGCCCAATATAATATATGTATCTCAAACAAATCTACAGCGTGACAAACTATCTTTATTTGTTCAGTAAGGTTATCGTCTTTACCTTTCATAGAATCCATCTTTTTTACCACCGGTATTAACCAATCCCATGACTTGTGATATATTAACTCCACATCAGGACACCAATCATCCTCTTCCTCAAAAAGTGGATGCAAGTATGAACCTTTGTGATATGGAAATCCCATAAATTGTGATATCAAATTGTTGTTTTCTAATATTTGATCTGCGGTATATCTTTTCATTACTTATTATTTTTTTGGTTAGCACTTACTAATCTATCTATCTCTGCACTAATTGATTTTGAATTTAAACTTTCTTTAGTGTACCCTTTACTCAGTTGTGTCATTACTTCCTCAAAGGAGTGTTTAGGATTCTTCTGTATCCATAACTTTACTTTCTTAAAATTAGGATGAGTCTTGGTTAACTTTATTAATCCACCCTCTTCCTTTGCTGGAGCAGTAGTTGGTGTGGGTACATCTTCTCCTGTCCATAAACTTAATCCTAATCCATGCATAGCTATTGCCTTTGCTGTTGACCTTTGGATTGTTTTGATTACATCAAAAGATGTTATCTTGTCTATGTGAATTGCTCTGTTTCTAAAGTCCATAATGGGTAGCATATCTATATGCTCAATGTCATTTACAATGATACCAATCTTTACATAAGCTGTGTTGCCATCGGTAAAATAGTTTAAGCCTGTGTGGTCGTGCTCATAGATTACTCTTTGTGCTGTTGGATACTTTGTTTTTAATAGAGACCAAGCGTTTGCCCAGGATAGATAATCTAATCCACCTTTCTTTTCTACTTTGTCCTTTACTGCGATGCTACTCAAGGTAGCAAATACTGATTTAGTTGTTGCCATTTGTGTTTGATTTAATTAATAATTGATTTAACTTTTTTCTTATTGTATTGTACTCTTTTAATATCTCTGTTCGAGATTTCTTTAGTGACTTGATATGTTTGTCATTCTTTCTGCTGTTAACTTCTGATCTAATTTTACTTTCAATTAGTCCAAGTTTTCTTTTCTTATTTGATAATGACATCTTATATATACCAACCACCCATCCATACTCCATAAAAGTTTGGTAATCTCCTTTGCTTATCTCACGATAAAACACTCCTTTAGTTGTATTGAATATGTTCACTATGTTTTCTTCTTTGGTTATCTTTATCCCTTGACGTAGCCTACCAACATAACCTGGACCATCTACCTTGATGCTCACTTCATCCGTTTCTGCTTGGCGATATACATCTACAAGTTTATACATTGATTTTTAAAATCGGTAATGGTATCTTTAAAGTATTGATCCTTTTCAATTTGGTTTTTTATTTTCTTTACCCCATAAATTATTTCGGAATGATATGCATCATACCCTTGTTCTTTAAGATACTTTTGAAGGTAGCTTATCTTGAAGTGTGGTATCTCCATACATACATAGTATAGTAGATGCCTTGAGTCTGCATTAAATTGTTTCTTGTTCTTGGTAAAGATATCTTTTTTCTTTACGCCATTAAAGGTACATACTTTGTTCAATGTCCTTGTAAATATTTGTTTCTTCATTTGATTTGATTTATGTTATATCACTTTGGTATCCAATTGCACAGTCTTTACTGCAAAATTCTCCTTCATCTGCATACATCTCATGACCACAGTAGTCGCAAGTTTTGATTTCTCTCTCATCAATTTCCCAATACTCCTCATGATTTTGATCATGCATTCCTTTCATTGTTTCTTCTTCTCTTTGTGCGAGAAATATGTCCTTTGTTCTTTTCATTCTTTAATAATTTATCAACCTGGTGCTGTAGTTTCTGAATGTACTTTCTGTTTGGTGTACCTTTCATTTTCTCTTTTAAAATCTTATTGAATATTAGTTTCACTTTCATTGGTTTCTAATATTGAATTGAGTTTACATTTTAAATGTACCAATAAAACTGCTATGTCATGATGCCCATTAAAAGCATTAACTAAACTTTCTTCAGTACACAGTTTCATTTCGTTACGATTACTCTCTACTTTGTCTTCGATCCTTTTAAAGTCAGAGTTTATAATGTCCTTTATTAATTGTTCTTTTGTCATGATCTTATTGCTTTTAAATATTTAATATATAAGGCACAGTCAAAGCTGTCCCAATACTCTACCCAATCTGCGATGTTAGTTGCTTTCATCTTATCTTAATTTATAAATTCTTATTTTGTATTTGAATATGTTTAACCTAAAGATTGTCTTATACCTACTCATTATTTGTCCTAAATTTTGTTTTATTTTACGAATATAAATATAATATTTGACAATTCAAAGTTATTTATTTGTTAAAATTTTTACCAGCAAACTTGATCGTCTTGCTCTTGGGTTTACCCAAAGTTGTTTGGTGTGTCCTCGATCCAATGCTTCCCATTTACTGTGTGCAATTCCTCTCCATACCTCTTCCTTCGTGTCCTTCTTGATGACCTTGTAATGTTTCATGCTATTTGTTTTTATTTAATACCATTCTAATGTGTCTCTGTTTAACTTTGCATTTTCAGTATGTACATAATCAGATTCACTGCCACATTGTACCCCCCATTTTACCTCAACATATATGCAGTTATCATCATAGTCATACATATCTATTGTAGCAAATCCCCCATTTATGTTTCTTAATCCTGCGTCTCTTTTTTCTTGCCTTTCTAATATCTGAAGTCTTTCAGATATTTTGTTTAATTCTTCTGCTTTCATGCTATTTGTTTTTTATTGGTTTTTAAATTCTACAATTCTATAATCTTCTCTTTCTTGTATGCTGTCCGTACTCATATGCCCATATGCAATAGCGTTCTTTAAATCTTTCAGATGTTCTTCTATACATTCTTCAGCTTCTTTCTTTGATTTAAATAATGTTGGATCTTCATTAGTATTAATACCATCCACAAAGAATACATCATCCCATCCATATACGTAATTGAATTGTACTTTGTATCTTTTCACAATGACATTTTTTAAATAAACCAGTATAGCTATGTCTGAATCTATCAGTTTTATTTTTGATCGGTCATTAAAGTAAATGTATTCAGTATCTACTTTTTGGATTGTCTCTTCGACTCCATCTACATATGTAAATAAGTCTGCTCTTTGCTTTTCGCAATCTAATAATCCATTGTATTTGTTTTGTATTGTATCTACAATATCAGTTAATATATCTTTCATGCTATTTGTTTTAATTGTTCAATTATTAATTCAATTGCTAAATATTCTAATGGTTGGTGTATACCTTTTGGTATTATATTCTCCTCCATTAATGCTTTAACTATTGCTTCTGCTATTAATTTGTTTTCTTTTTTCATTCTATTTGTTTTTATTGTATTCATTTATACATTTTACTACTGCTTTATACAAACTTTTTTTGTTTACTTCTAATAAGGCATCGTTCAACCTCATATAATCTATGGTGTCTGTTTCCCCAAATCGCTCAAAGCACTTCTCCACTACCGGAATTAACCACTCCCATGATGTATCAAATTCTAAGTCATTTAGAGGAATCCAATCTCCACTATTATAAATTCTTCTATAGTATTCTCCGTTACTCTCCTCCATGTCCATGAACTCTGCTATTAATTTGTTTTCTTTTTTCATTCTATTTGTTTTTAAATTTGACATTGACATCCATGTTTCGCAACATTAATGTTTCGGATAATAAATCCATCATCAGAATGTCTTACTATGAGTACATACATATTGTTAAATACCTTGTTAAATCAGGATACAATTCTTTTGTGTATCTGCATACTATATTAGCATACTCAAATCCTAACTCCAATGTGTTTGATGGTAATAAACAAACCATAAACTGCTCCATCAATTCCCACTCTTCCATCTGATCCAATCTTTTTATTTCATTTAAATAATTTTCTCCAAGATCAGTATCCCCATCTTTAATCTCACATACCATTGAAGACATTATCCATTGATACATTCTTTTAATATCCTCTGAATGCTCTGATTTTTTTTGTTCCCAGATACTCAAAAACGCATCGTGATGGTCTCTTAAAACTTGGTAATATATCTCTTCAGATAAATATGTTTCTAATGCATCGACATCGTCACTTGTTTCTTTATTGTGTGTGGCATAAACGTCAACACTTAATTCTTCTTCGTCATTCTTTGGAATGTTTATGGTAATAGAGATTTTTCCTTCGTGATCTTTAAACCATTTGATCCATCGATTATTGGATTCTTCTTTGTCATAATCTCCAATAAAATTATCCCATGCTTTAACACCAATTACTTTTATAACTTCATTGATGTTTTTTAAATTGTTAAATGTTCCTTCTTTCATTTTATTTTATTTATAATTATTAATAATAAGCGATCATGTCAAAAATTGGAGAGTATACTTTTATACTGCCGTTTTTACTTTTGATATATTCTACCTTTGCAACTTGTGTTATTTTTGCTCTGTAGACATCATCCAAAATCTTTCTTCGATCTTCTGTAGAATAAATAATTGCCGATATTAAATTTGTTTCCAAATCGTATCCATTAAAAAAGATTTGTTTTTCCTCATTTAAAGTATTCATTACTGTAACTTTCATTTTATCTTGTTTTTATATAGTTAATAACTTCTTTGATTGTATCAAATTCAATTGATTTGTAGTCTTTGTTATCGTCTTGAATGACAAGACTGTAGTGTTTATATTTTTCTTCATATGGAATCCATAACACACCCTCTGAATAGTTTTTTTCATCATCCCACCATCCATCAATTCCAAGACTATCTCCTTCGTCATTCTTCCATGACAAATCTCTTGTTTTAATACCTGCATTAAACAATGTTTTTGCAGTTTTTATTGTTTCTTTTGGGGTATGATACCCCCAATTTACTATGCTGGATTTAAAAAAAATTTCTTCTTTTTTGCTCATTTTATGTATGTTTTAAATTTGACAATGCTTACGGTATAAAATAACCTTGATATTCACATGGTATTGGCTGTTCATTTATATATGTCCATTCCTTTGGGTTACTCACTATGTTTGGAAATATAAACTCTTCGTTTGGTTTACGATTTTTATTCATTGAAGACTGTAAATCGTAAAAAGATATTGAGTTATCTAATAAATAGTTATGTACCTTATAAACCATGTCTTTGTCTTTGTCTTTGGTATTCATTAATTCGTCATGCATTGCGTTATATTTTTGCATTACTTCTTTGGACATAAAACGCCCATAGCCATCGTATGTACCACCATAAACGTTTCCTTTGTTATCCATTATATATGCTTCTCGCGTATATGGTGTAACAGGTGTATGTTCTACCCATTTTGAAATTACAGACTCATCTGTATCTTGTGTTTTAAAACTGAAAAATCCCATTGTTATTTATTTTTAATTATAGTTAATTCTTTTTACCACCCCAACCACCCAACGAACGAACGAGGGGTGGTGTTTTGTTTGGGTGCTGTCACCTATCCAAAGTACACTGTAAAGAATATACCAATGAATATTAACGTGCTTGCAGTTATTGATACTGCTACGATTTCTGCTGTTCTCATTTTTTTAGGGTTTTACGAATTGATGAATAAAATTTAAATGAACCAAATGATAGTAAGGCATAAAAAATACTTACAGATATTCTAATTACCATTTCGTTTTCTCCTCTTGGATTATTGAAATCAACAATCGCTAAAAATGAAGCTACGCTCAAAGCTATAGACTGTATTAATAAAAAGTTTTTTAGTGTTTTCATATGTTTTATTTAATTAGTTATACCACCAAAAGCGCAAGACTCGGAAGAATTGCGCTGTTTAAAGTGGTTGTTTTTATTCCTCATTCCAAAATTTAGCGTCTCCAAAAATTCTATGATTTTGTAAATTTGAAAGGATTTTTTCCACTTCTTTTTGTGTTTCCTTTACTTCTATCTCATCATGATGTAAGGCTAATGAATGAGCGATAATTTCCCATTGTTCCTTGCTTAATTCAGTTACTAAAACTTTGTAACCATAATGCGCTGTTTTTTCGTTTATTTTCATGTCTATTGTTTTTAGTGATTATTTAATTGAATTAAAATCTTCATTGTCATCATATCCGTAAAAATCAGTTAATACTATCTCATCTTTACATCCATATTGAACAGTAAATGTTTCATCATCATATTTACTATCTCTTAAAACAAAATAATCTTCATCAAAATAAGAATACAAAGAGAATCTTTCATTTAAAATTATAGTCTCTCCATGCTTAATATTATCAAGAGTCTTTACTGTTATTTTGTTATGTGCATCATCTAATAAATCTATTTCTTTTTTCATGTCTATTGTTTTAAAATTCTTGTCAAATATATGTCAAATACTTTTACAATGTCAAGCAATTTAACATTTTTTAACAATTAATTAACATTGGAAATTCAGCTAATTTTAACGCAAAACCTTATCCAATATAGCTTACAGAGAAAAAATAAATACTCAATGTTTTTTGATCCTCAATAAAATAAAACGATAAACGTAATTCATTTACGATTAAAATATTTAGATAATTCAATATGGTTGGAGGGGTTATCCCTTCCCTCAATGTACGTAACAAGGGGGAACGGGGGAGGGTAGGAGGGAAAAAACAACGGGGAGGTAGTAAGGTAACCGCGCACATAGGCGTGCGAGCGTGCGCGGTATCGGGCGCTTGTGCGTGCGCGTATACACGCGAGAGAAAACGCCAAAAAATCCGAAGGGGAGCTCCCAATCGTTGAGGGGGGGTGCTAAAAAAAATGTCATTCTCCTGGTTGGGGTAACTGCGTAAATGCTATATATAACCCAATACCTCCAAGCATCTAAAAAAAATTTGTATCTTTGTTATTATAATACTACGACTATGAATGATTATGTAAACGGCTTATATGTAAAGAACGGTAGGTTAATTAATGACCGCCCTGATGGTATAACAGGAATTCAAATGGCGGCTAATGCCAGGAGAGGAGTAAAGAAAGCGGAGCGAGTTGCTGAGATAGCAGAGGGTATTCGCATGGCAGAGGAGATGAAATCCATGGACGATATGATCCGAATAAAAGTTAAGAAACTCTAACAACGATGTCCTTAATGTTGTTCTAATGAGAGGGATACCTTTACGGTGTCCCTTTTTTTTTGTATAATCGTCCCATATTGTGTCGGTACTATGTCGATTCTGTGCCGATTATTTTTAGTTAACTTATTGATAATCAGTAGTAGTGTCGATAATGTCAATTATTTCTCTTCGTATATTAATTATAATAATAATAATAATAATATATATATATATAATAGTAGAAATTTTTTCGACATTCGACATATGATATATTTTTTTATCTTTGCTAAAATTAAATTTAATTAAATATGCAACAACATGGATACACTCCAAAGGATTTAAACTTTGGGGATGAAGGACGATCAAAGTTAAAGAGTGGTATTAAGAAAATATCAGACGCAGTAAAGAGTACCCTTGGTCCAAGAGGGAATACTGTTTTAATAGAATCCCAACATCACACATCAGGAATCACAGTCACCAAGGATGGTGTCACTGTAGCAAAGTCAGTTGACTTGATAGACCCGGTTGAGAACCTGGCAGTAAAGATGATGAAGGAAGCAGCAGATAGAACTGCGAGTATTGCGGGTGATGGAACGACAACAGCGATAGTATTAACCGAGGCTATTGTAAATGCGGGAGATGAATTAATAACAGAGGAGCATAACAGGACAGAGGTATTAAGGGCGTTGAACTTTGCCAAGGACATAGTAGTAGAGGCATTGGATGGGGACTCAATTGAGTTGACACCTGAACGATTAAAAGATGTAGCTACTTTATCAGCG
>Ga0208159_1001126_pt1 | contig 10212 bp, 11 predicted proteins | sample 9_EtaG_FD_184082 | JGI IMG/M metagenome (GOLD analysis project Ga0208159, IMG submission 184082) | Marine viral communities from the Subarctic Pacific Ocean - 9_ETSP_OMZ_AT15188 metaG (SPAdes) (version 2) | ecosystem: Environmental > Aquatic > Marine > Oceanic | place: Pacific Ocean | collected... | reverse complement strand
TCTAAAATCTTTGACTTTTTTTCCTCGAATTGTAGGATATTTTCTACCAAGGAATCGTGTCTTTCTTTGTTCTTAGCTTCCCACCCTTCGATGATCTCTTCCGTCTTTTTTTGCTCCAATTCTTTCGATAATAAGGCAAGTTTTACCTCTTCGTCTTTGGTGTCCTTGGAACGTCCAATAATATAAAAAACAATGGCTACAATCGTTGTGATAAGCCATTGCCAATTTTTTACAACAAAGTCTTTAACTTTCTTAAGCACCTTTCCAGACCTTTGCTATGTCAATAACGGATTGTCCTCCGATGTACATAGCAGCAATCATCGCCCAAGTGTCAGGGTCAAGCGAAGACCAGATCATAAGTCCGGTCGCACAGAGGAACACCAGAAGTTTTCTAGAAACAACTTTGCTTTGCATTTGATCTAATACTCCAATCTTGGCTTCTTGGCAGCAATCGCAGTCCTCACAGCAATCGCAGCACTCCATCTTGTGGTCGTCCTTACAGTCTTCTTTACAGTTTTCGTTATGCATATTTTATCTCCTCTTATAAATTTGGTGGCAAGTCGTAATCAGAGAAATCTTCTCCGGGTACATTAACTGGTTTTGCTTGTGATAGGCTCATAAACCATTCACGATAAGAAGGATCTTCTTTCATCTTGCGATCATGATCTTCTTGATGAGGATTCATTGAAGGAGCCGACATATCATCTTCAACATCGTCAATGGGACGATAGTCCGGATTCATCTTCATCTGATCCATAGGATCCATTCCTTCTTTTATATTTCTAAGTTCTTTAGCAATAAGCTGCTTAAGTCTTGATGCGGTAAGTTTCATTTTTTTATCTCCAAATAAAAAAAACCTATTTAGCTTTTACACTAAATAGGTCGTTATTTGTTAAATGTTTACTTTGGCATAGCCATCAATTTTATCTATATCTATTGTCATGTCCACCACATCTTTTAGGTGATCAAGATGAGAGATAATTAAAACTGTCTTAAATTGATTCTTTATCATTTGAAGAAGCCTTGTAAAACCTTCCATATGTTCTTGATCTAATGCCGTTGCTGGTTCGTCAAGAATAAATAATTCAGATTTTGGAAGATTGGTTATTGCAATCATCGCAAGACGGATAGCCATGGAAGCGATTGTCTTTTCTGCTCCTGATCCCATTGATAGTGGTCGAGAACCATAGTTGGGATGCTTAATGGAGAGTTCAAGTTTGTTATCTTCATTCTCGAAGAATACCTCAAAGTCAACAATGTTGGAAAGAATCTTTGATATCTCTTGATTAATAATTGGCAACTTTTGCTGTATAATTTCATAGGAGATCCCGTTAGGGTGCATACAAGTCTGATAGACATCAAAGGCTCTGTATTCATTTAAAACTTCCTTATATTCGGCTTGTTCTTCATGAAGATTGCGAATGATTTCTTTGGTTGTTGCTTCTTCGATAAGAAACTCTTTTGTGAGATCATCACACTTTTTAAGAAATACTTTGTTCTGCCTCAGTTTAATCTCGAGAGCACTACGCTCTCCAAACAATTGGCCTTTGTTCTCAATAGCTTCCTTATTATCCTCGTATTCTTTGAGTTTTTCTTTAAGAGTTGCAACCTCATTATCTAAAAGAGAGATACCAGTTGTATTTCTTTCAATAACCAAGTTGAGCTTTTCAATCTCGTCAAGAGAAGTTTCATAGCGATTTCTAGTGTCTTGAACTTGTCGAATTTGCTTTTGAAGTTGTTTGATATCATACTCTTCACATTTCTTTACAATCTCCGCTAGTTCTTCTCCAAGAGCTTGCCATTCTTTCTCGACTTCCGGAAGTTTAACCTTAGCAGCCTCGGCTTCTTTCACGAACTCATTGTCACAACAAAAACTACAGTCAGGGTCATATTCATGATTCTTAAGCAGAGAAACAGTTTTTTGAAGATTCTTGTACTCTGTTTTCTTACGACGAATGTTGTTACTAAGAACAGTCTTTTGAGATTCAAGTCGCTCTGCTTCTTTTATCGCATCTAGAAGTCGTTCGTAGTTTTCTATTTCTATTGTGTCGTCAAAGTACTCAATAAACTCATTATGTCTTTCAATTTCTTTTTGAGCACCGATAGATTCTTTAAAAAGTGTATCTTTTTTGATATTTTTAAATCGAATTTCGTTCTTAACTTTATCCGGATCAATAATCTCCGCAGGAATTGCATCGATTGTTTTGATAACCTCCGCAAGTTCTTTCTCAAGTCTTGCTATAGATCTGTTATACACATCACACTTGTCCTGTTGTTCGTCGATGTCATCACGGATATCTTCTAGAAGAACAGACTTCTTCTGAATTTGTTCAGCAAACTTTTTGCTCTCGAGACGTTTAATTACACCACGGAGATCTGCTGCGTCTTTCTTTGCAAGTTTAAACTTTTGATCAAAGATTTGAAGATCGAGGAATTTTGCAATAATCTCTTTTCTTTTTGTCGAACCTTCTTTAAGAAACGACATTGAGTCAAGTTGAGAGGCCATAGAAGTCAAAAAGAAATCATCAATGGTGCCGAATCTTTTACGGATGTTTGCATCAGTTTGATTCCTAGTTGTGCCATTTTTTGACTCAAAAACTCCACCAGTTGTCTTGGAGAAGTCTAAGTCCACCTTAGAGTCTACAACCTCTTTTCCCTTGGATTTTCTAGTGTATTTGTTGAGATTTCTACTAATCTGATAGGAGTCATTGCCAGCTTCAAGTTTTATTTTGCACTTGGCATAGTCTTTGTTTTGATTGATGACGTGGACATTCTTTCGTTCTCCTTTCGAAGTTGTGTTAAAAATATTAAATAACACACTGTCGATAATAGAAGACTTTCCTGAATAATTTTTACCGAAGATTCCGACAAGTCCGGATAGTTTGTCAAAATTAATTTTATTCTTTTCACCGTAGTTGAAGAGGTTATCCCATGTAATTTCTTTAATTTTCCAAATAACATTTCTAGATATCTCCTCTGTTTCTTCAACCTTTTGATTGTATTTTTTGTTAAGCTCCAAGACTTTTTCCATGACCTCATCTGTCAGATTGAGATCTTTTACATATTCTTTGATGTACTTCTCCTGCACAATAATGTCTCGAAGGTTCTCAGACTTTACGCCTTTGCCGATGAGAGATGTGGAAGATGATTGGTTTGTTCCGTTATTGATAAAAGAAACAGAATGAGGTTGCCATTTAGCTTGGGCATGATCACATGCAGCTTTGAGCATCATAGGTGAAATATTTGAAGACGCACGGATCCTAAGACGACAACCTTTCGGTACAATACTTTTAGGAATCTTTCCCTTATCAGTCAAATCAATTGTGATAAATGGACGAGGATTAAGAATTGACACATGTTGACAATCCCACTTGTCCTTGCTTTCAATATCCCACAACAAAAATCCTTTGTTAATTGATTCTCCAAAGTTTTGCTGAATTGTAGAGCCGGCATATCTTACTCGGCCTTGCTTATCCATTCTTTGTTGCTTATGTATATCACCAAGCATAGCATAGTCAAAATCCTTAAATATGCTAACCGAATCTTCAGCCTCTTCCATAACCCAACCTTGTGATGTTTGACAGCCATGGATTGACCCATGGTAAAGAGCAATGTTAATAGCAGAGGAATCACTAGGCTTCTCCCAGCTTTCACGATCAAAAACAGATAAAACATTAAATACAACTCCTTCTTTTATTTTGGTCTCACCTGAGTCTTTAAGAAGGTGAATTGACGGATGAGCCAATGCCTCTACTACTGGACTGATAGCGTCTTCGCGAGAATCATTCTTAAGATTACCATCATGATTACCAAGTATGATATAGGTAGGAGCAATATCTCCTAGGTTCTTCAAGAAGCTTGTGCACATCTGAAAGAATTCTGGTGATAGCTGTGTTTTTGTATGTGCGATGTCACCGGTGTGAACGATGCAATCTGGTTTCATTCGAATAAGTTTTTTATAAAGATCATCAAAAGCCATCTTATATTCATAATGATATTTAAGGTTTCTAATGTGTGTGTCTGAAATATGTGCGATTTTTATCATTTTCCCTCCATTTCTTTGATAAGATAATCTATGTACCATCTGGCTTTCTTGAGATCTCCCATGGGATCTCCTTTATGTTTGTAGCGAGATAGATATTTAATAGCATTCGCTATGCAAAAGTCTTCATGAATTCCTAGACTTTTAATAAAATCTATAACTTCTATTTTACCGGAGTTATAGTGATCCGGGTGATTTATTATTTCTTTTTTCATTTATCCTGCCTTGGTCTTATAACGACCACGAGAGCTACGTATTTTTCCAATGAAACCACAGCGTCTCATTTCCTTCTTCCACTCAGATCCATGATCATGATAAGGTCTTTCTTTATAAAATTCCTCAACAGCATGATGGCACATTTCGTGCAAAAGAATGTTTGTTTTTTCATGATGGGTTAGATTTTTATCTATCTCGATCATTGCTTTACTATCTTCATGAGGATAGTGATAGAGCCCTTCAGCTCTGTCCTTTGTAAGATCCCTAACAACAACTTTGATTGTTGAAAGTTTTCCTCCCCAATATTTCTTGTTAAGATGTTTAAATTTTTTAGTCCAATAATTCATGTTTCCTCCTCAGTGTATATATTATAACATACCCTCCGACTTTGTCAAGTTTTTTTTCTATTTATTTCGGAGGGTTAAAATGTGGGGTTTGTTATAGCAATTTTTATAGTTCTTGTAGGTATTTTCAGCTTGGAGCTTATTGACGGGGTAGTTTCACTTTTCAAACACAATGGTGATGACGAAGAGTGGCTTGCTCCATTAGCGATGATAATGCTTGTTGCTTTTGTTCTAAGTTTATTATATCTTGGCTAATTGATCAAAAAAGTTGATCTCATCCATATCAGGCTCAATAGCTTGAGATTTTCTGGACAAAAATTGTCCAGTTGTCATTGAACCTACATCTTCTACGTTTGATGTGTCAATTACTTTGAGATCAATATCATATCTATGAAAAAGTCTGATTAAGTAATTTTGTTTCTTTTCTGCGTCTTCATCTAGAGCTAAATAAACTGGTGTGTCATTGAGCACCAGTGCTTGAAACAATTTGCTTTCTTCTCGCAATGAAGAACCAAGAATGGGAATGCCGTTCTGTCCAACGGTTATAGCATCAAAGACGCCTTCAACAACTACAACCGGCTCATCCCAATCAACATATAATTCATTAAATATAACGTTCTTGGAAACCGGTGGGTTCAGATATTTCATTCTGTGCCCAACATAGGAACGCGCAATAAAATAATTAAGATCTCCGCTGTTATTAAAGCTTGGTATAATAATACGACCACCATAGCGACCATCAGTACAGTAGCCAATCTTCCACATTAGAATCTCTTTTTTGGTAATACCCCTTTGAGATAAATACTCCAAAGGTTTTTGAGATGATTTCGGCAGACGCTTGTTACATAAAGATGTAAAATGAGGTGGTAATTCTGTCACCTGTTCTATTTCTTCATCATTCATTTCCATGAACATCTTATCAAACTCTGATAGGTCTAGACGTCCGTCAAGTTCAAGCCACTTCTGCTTCTGTTGATATGTTCCGAACTTGCGAACAAGACGATAAATATTCTTACCTCGTGTATCACAAACCCAGCATTTCCAACTGTTTATCCCAAAGTTTACCGACATCTTCTTTTTGTGATGATGACAATAGGGACAATGAAACAAAAATTCATTTGATGATTGACGATAATCTCCGAGAATGTTTCGGACAATTCTTAATTTTTCTTCCATATTTCCTCCGTGTTATAAATGTATCACGAAGTTGGGAAGTTGTCAAGTATTTTTTTTATTATTTCTTTGCGCCGGCAGCAACAAAGTCAAAGCCTTCAGGCCATTTGGTTTGGTCGCTGTATCGGGCATTCGTCAGGATAGTACCACTTAGATCTACCCCAGTCAAGTCGGCTCCCCATAATTTCGCTTGAGTTAAATCAGCACCTCTCAAATTGGCGTTGTTTAATTTTGCCTGCCAGAGGTCTGTCCCTTTCAATTTAGCACCACTCAAGTTGGCTCCGCTCAGGTCTACACGTCTCATGCCTACGTAGCTAAGATCTATTTCCCTCAAGTTTGCCCCTTTGAGATATTTCTTCATCGTTAAATAATCTCTAATGCTTCTGAGATGGGTTCTCAAATTTGCTTTAGGCCCAAATGCTCCGGAATTGACAAAATCAAGCCCTGCTGGCCACTTAGTCTTATCATCGTAGAGAGCACCAAGTAGCCATGCTTCCTTAAGATCTGCACCGGTCAAATCCGCACCTCTTAAATCGGCCTTGTAAAAACTAGCATGTTGGGCAAACACCTTGCTTAGATTGAAACCTCTAAGGTCTACCTCGCCAAAATCTTGGAATGCAAGATCTGCACCGCTCAGGTTTTTTGTTTCGACTATATAGTTGGCAACTTTTTCTATTTTCTCTTCTGTTGTGCTTTCTAAAGGATATTCCTCCAACATTTCAATTGTTTTTTCTTCCTCGGGTGTAAAATCATAATAAAGTGATCTCAATATTTCCAAAGCAGCTTTTGGATTTTGCTTGGCCATATCACTTCCTAAATAAGTTTTCAATTTAGGATTTTCGATATCAGGAAGTTTGTTGTTTATTATTGTGAATATCTGTTTGGTAACTGTTTTATCATATTCCTTGATAAAATCATCATCTACCAATTTCATGAGTGTTTGTTTTAATTTACTATCGGTTTCCTCTTCATAAAGAAGATTATCAAGTTCTTCACTTATTATCTGTTTTATTTGTTGTGTTGTTATTTTCATAGTTCTATTGCTCCGGCAGCAATAGGATCAAAGCCTTGAGGCCATTGGGTGTCTTTATCGAAGACTGTCCCTTTCAGTTTTGCACCACTCAGATCTGCTCCTCTCAATTTAGTATTGCCCAGGTGTGCTTTATCTAATCGTGAATTCCGTAACTCAGCACCACTCAGATTTGCTCCTCTCAGGTCTGCTCCTGTCAGGTTTGCTTTACTCAGGTCTGCTTTATCTAATCGTGAATTCCGTAACTTAGCACTACTCAGGTCAGCACCACTCAGATCGGCTCCAACCAGAGTGGCTTTACTCAGGTCGGCTTTACTCAGATCTGCTTTACTCAAATCTGCACCACTAAGGCTGGCTCCTCTCAGGTCTGCACCACTCAGGTTTGCTTCACTCAGGTTGGCATTATACAGCCCTGCGCCACTTAGGTCTGCTTCACTCAGGTCAGCACCACTCAGAATTGACTTGCTCAAGTAGGCATGATTTAGGTTTGCTTTACTAAAGTTTACACCACTCAGATTTGCTTCTATAAGCAATACATTATTCAGATCCGCACCGCTCAGATTTGCACCGCTCAGATTTGCCCCGTTCAGATTTGCTCCTCTCAGGTCTGCTTCTCTCAGATCTTTGGTCTTTATCATTTTATTTATTAGAAAACTTTTCTGATCTTCGGCCTGTAAAAATTGTTCAAACGGTTCAATTTGTTTTAAAACTTTTTCTTTGTCTTCTCTCTGTTCCTCGGTATCATTTTTAACCGGTTGAATCAAGGCCACCAATAGATCATAAGCCTGTACAATTTGTTCATTATCATCTGATTGAAGTAATCGATTTGCGCGTTGCATTTGTTGATGAATATTTAATTGAAGTGATGCTTTTATAACAAATATTTTGATTCTTTTATAATAATCATTAATAACTTTTGTTATGTTTTTTTCCAATGCCTTTCTTAAAACATCATTGTTTTCTTCTTCATAAAGAAGATTATCAAGTTCTTCACTTATTATTTGTCTTATTTGTTGAGTTGATATTTTCATTCAGTAATTCCTTTCCTGCTAGTCCGATAACAATAGAATCAGCCATGTCATCTGTTCCGGGTTTTGGATTACCATAATTAGTTAAAACAATGATAAAATCTCTAGGGTATTTTTGTTGACACCATTCAATAACTTTCTTTTTTGTATCTTCTCCTCTCTTTATTTTGAGACCAACAAGTTTCCTTGCTTTGTTTGCTGAGATAAGAGTTGGGTTTTGATTAAACACTCTTCGAACTGCAAAAGAACACATACCATTGAATCTCTGGAGCTTTGCCATTGTACCAGCGGTTGTTCTTCCACCTCCAAACATTGAGAATGGTTCTTCAATAAAGATCTCTTCTATCTTATATTTATTCTTCATCTCGAGAAGAAACGTATAAAACAATTCTGCTCTGTCTTCTAAAGCTAGTGGCTTGAATTTCTTAAACGAACACGTTATCAATTTATTATCTTTATCTATAATAGAATAACCTATTTTGCTTGTACTAATATCTAATCCTAAAATCATAATAACTCCTATACATAGTATAACATATAAACGGAACAATGTCAAGTAAACTTTAAAAAATTTACAAAAAATTACATCAAATGTCTATCTTTAGTTTAAACGTATACTGCTTTTCCTCGGTTTTTCTTACGGGAGTTGCAACTTTTGCTATACCAATTAAATTCTTATCGTCATCATAAACTGCAATCTTGGAAATATAAGTCGTTTTCTTGAAGACTGGTTTTTCATCTAAAAACTCTGAATGTACGATATTCTTAATCATCCTAGGCTGCTCAATATATTGAAGAGAACCAGAGCTAATTCCCCTAGTGTTTGTTGAATCTAGATAGGTTGGGTTGTTAGAATGATTCAGTTCTCCATATGGAGCATGTGCAAACATTGTAAGGACCTGTGTATGTGTTGTCCCTCTATACTCCATGGCATAGGAGGCAGAAACAGATGTTGTAGCGATTGTGTTGCCATCGTTTGCTCCATAATTAAAGTGAATCCATTTGGAGTTTCCATTTGCATCTGTCTGTATAGTATTGGAGTCGAGAGACCATGATCCTGTCAAGATCATAAATCCTTCTCGATATAAGCAAACACCAGCAACAGAGCCAGATCCCGTTGATCCTTCTGGTCCGACCTGGACCAGCTCTCCATTGTAGTTTTTATCTTGAAGTTCTCCAACCAAAGTACCAGAGACGTAATACTTGAGAGAAACAGATCCTTTCTTGATTTTTGATCCATACATTATCGATGGAATTGAAACAAGGTTGACAATTTGGCTATTTTTGTCTCCAAAACTTGAAGAAAATTGATAATGGGGTGAGTGTATAGCGTATTCATTCAAGATATTTTTTAGTGCTAAAAGTCTTGGTCTTGTAGCAGAATTTAGATAATAACGAGATATACTAGCAGATAAATTATAAGATCCATTATCTGTCTCACCGAATAATAATGCAGCGTTATATGAAGTCTTGGCTCTTGTTTTGAGCGAGACTCTGTGGCCATCCTTTTCAATAAAAGGATAAATATCATTGCCACTGGGTCGGTCTATGTTATATTCATAAAGAGAGATAAATCCTTTAGGTACACCAATGATATTATCGGTATTGGCGCCGGATAAATGAGGGCTCGAATTAATATAGATTGATCCACTTTGAACATAAAAGCGATATTGTGGACACGCTTCGATGGTGTTTATGAATAGATCATCTTCTTCGAATTTATAATATGACATGAGAGCCTCCTAGTAGTCGAGGCGGACTCTGATGGTAAACTCGGTATCTGATGATTTCTTAAGAGGTTCGCTTAGTTTTGCGGTTGCAAGAAGCTCATTGTTATCGTTGTACAAACCAACTGTTGTGATATAGGACACAGGAAGATCAGAAGATTGAGTCTTAACACGTATCTTACTTCCGCTAAGGTAAGTCGGGTTTGTTGAGTAGTTGAACTCATTGTGATTAACACGGCAGAAGTAGACCGAAGAGTTAAGCTCGACAGTATTATTGAACTGAAGATTCTTAATTCTATGTCGTAAAGCATCAGCAGAAGCAGAAATTTCAGATGTTTTTAGCAAAGATTTGAAGGATTCAAAAGTAGCTCCGGAAGTCATATCTGATGCTCCGACGTTAGTTCCATCTAATATTCCACTCCCATCACCACCACCGGTAAATGCTGCTGGTACTGTTGCCGCATCTAAAGTAGAAGATATTGTCGTGTTTCCGGCTACGCCATTAACGTCTTGAGTTAATAAAACTGTGGTTGACGTTGGGTTTGTTGCGGTGATTTTTGATGCATGACCAGTGCTATCGTTGTTGTTGATTGCATCTGCTAAACCTGATGCACAAAGAGCAGCACCAGCATTGCCCTTAAAAGTACCCGCA
>Ga0208159_1001121_pt1 | contig 10223 bp, 18 predicted proteins | sample 9_EtaG_FD_184082 | JGI IMG/M metagenome (GOLD analysis project Ga0208159, IMG submission 184082) | Marine viral communities from the Subarctic Pacific Ocean - 9_ETSP_OMZ_AT15188 metaG (SPAdes) (version 2) | ecosystem: Environmental > Aquatic > Marine > Oceanic | place: Pacific Ocean | collected... | reverse complement strand
TAAAAGATAAGATCGATGAAAGAATTACAACAAGAGGTTATTTAACTGGCATAGATGGTAGACACTTGCAAATCAGGTCTAGGCATTCTGCCTTAAATCAATTATTACAATCTACAGGAGCAATCTCTGTCAAAAAAGCAACATGTATTCTGTATGATGATTTATTTAAAGCTGGCCTGAGGTGGGGCTGTCACTATGGTTTTGTAGCTCATGTCCATGATGAAATACAAGCCTTAGTTAAACCACAACATGTATCTATTTATAAAGATTTAGCTATAAAATGTTTTGAAAAAGCTGGTGAGTATTTTCAACTACTGTGTCCTTTGACAGGAGAAGCTAAAGAAGGAAAGAATTGGATGGAAACCCATTAATTGACAAGTTATAATTGGTAATTAAAATTTAAAAAAATATGAAAAATGGATTTATCTGAAGATAAAATTCAGGGTATGATCGATGAGTCGATACGTATAGCGATAAATAGACACAACAGAAATGCGACACTAATCAGTATGGCACTAGGTTTTACTTTTATGGCTCTTTTTGTAGATGGTTTATTACGAGTGTTGGGTGTGATCCCGCCTTTTCATAATATTGATATAAATATCATCGACAAAATTGTTAGAGAAGTTCAAGCTCAATCCTGACTTTATTAAAGAAATTAACTGTCTCTTGCTATTTTTAGCTAAATGTCTAAAGTGATCTTGCTGCTGCGTGTTACATGAAAACAAAACCACTGATCGAGGATATGTCTAATGAGGAGCTGATCAAGCTTCAAGAGGGTCATATAACCCTTATACAGAATTCTCAAACAAAACTAGATCAGATTGCAAAAATCATGGAAAAAAGATTGCGTCAACCTGAGCTTTTAAAAACTTACGATTTTTAATTATGAATTTAATTACAGCAACAGCAGTCTATGTAGGCGATACAGCTACAGAAAGTGGTACTCGCACCATGCAATTCCACATCAAAGGTACTGGTAACAAACCTGTGGACATCCCCATTAATTTGGTGCCCAGTTTCGCAGCTGGGGAAACCTGTGTACCAGGCGCATTTGAAACTGGGAAAACCATACTAATAAATGGAAGGATATATCCGCAAGAAAATGGTCCAGTTTATGTGGTTCCAACACAACCTCTTCAAGCTGTCCCTGCTAGTACAAAGTTGAATCAAGTTTTAATTGCTGGTGGCTGCTGGCTTCCTAATGAACAGCGTAGAGAAGATGCATTGAACTTCTTATTGCTTGTAGGTACTGCACCTCCTCAAAAATCCATTGGGCATACATGGCAAGATACTTTGGTCTTTCGCATGGAATCTTGGAAAGATGATGCTGAACGTCTTAAAAAATTTTTATATAAAGGTAGACAACTTTGTCTTGGAGGTGCCTTGAGATTTGAAAATTGGACAGGTAAGGATGGTAATCAACATGTAGGTTATAAAGTTCGCGTACGAGCTAATCAATATTCATTCTTTGGGAAAAACAGAAAAGTTGAAGGTGAGGCCAAATCACCTCCTATCTCTGATTTCAAAGATAGAGAAGTATTTGAATCGCCTCATCAACAAGCTATAGCTAAGCCGAAACCTAATGTGGTGGAATTCCCCACTGCAGGCAAGGCTTCTAAAGAGAATGACGATGGCATTCCCTTCTAAGCTATAGCCTTAAATAACCTAAACTTTTAGACCTTTATGTCTGTATTAGACCGCTTTAAGGATACCTCTAAGTATCCTCGACAAATGCGTGAGCTTGGTATGCTCATCGTACTCAACAGAAGAAAAGATCCCGGAATCTTTTTAAAAGATACTGATGCTGATAGATGCGGGTGGTTTGGCAAAACCTCTCAATTCCCTGATGCTGAAGAGACTGAAGAAGAGTTCGGTGATGACAACATTGAATCTGGAATTTTATTCCGTTCTCCTCGCCTTGTAATCGTGCGTGGTGGATTCAAAAATGATCCTACTTTCGTAGAAAATAGTTCTGAAAAAGGTGCCATTGAAGGCTTGTATGCCGATATGAATCATCTTTGGGATACATGGAAGGAGAAAAATCCTGACAAAGCTCCTCCTTACCGTCGCAGGCGTTTAGTTCTCTGCTATTTAGTAGATGCTAAAGGCACTCCTGTACATAAAAAACCATTGATTCTCTCCATTCATGGAGGTGCTTCAAGGTACTTCTGTCAAAAGTATGCTCAGTTCCTAGAGCAACTTGAATCTGCATATGCTACTGCCACAAATGACAGGGCTGCACAAGGATTCGGAGAAAAGATGTGCTCTTCCGTCATATGGACACCTACCTTTGGTAGTGAAAAATATGGTGACAAGCGTAAATCTGACATCTGTGTACCAGAATCTTGGGACATACCAGATGAAAAGAATATCTTAAACTTCTGGCCTAAGAAGGAAGCTGATATTGATCATCTAGAAGAGACATGGGAGAGCTGCCCTCCAGAGGTTTATGCTGCTAAATACTTCAAGCAATTAGAAGCTGAAGTCGGTTACCACGCAATTAAGCCTGGGGTAGACATAGCAAACTGTGCTCTTCCTCCAGCAGAATCAGCTGTTGGTGCTCGCGATGAAGATGGTGCTCTTGTCGGTGGGCTTACATAAACCCTTATAAAAACTGATTATTAAGCGGAGAGTTTGGTCTTTACCTTCTCCGCTTTTTTTATGATCTTTTGAGCTTTCTCTCTGGAGTCACACTCTTGTGCTTTGCTTACCAGTTTCATCAATTTTTTTAACTGTTTAGTTCTTCCCAATTACCTTCCTTTGTGATCAGTGGTGATGACTTTATCGTTTGGTGCCTCTGATTTGGCCAAACGTTTGCATAGACTCCTAATTATACCTTGCCTTTGAATACTCACCATCAAAAGATTTACAGCTGCAACCTTTAACTTCTGAGGATCACTGATTGAATCAAGTTCACGAGCAATTGTTATCATCGTAAACTCATCCTCAATTGTCGGCTCCATGTCCTCAGGATCAAATGCAATTTCTGTAACCTTAAAATTCTTCATTTAAGATCCTATACATTACTTAGTCTATCGCTTCTCATTGACACAAGCCGTACAAGATATAAAATCAACCCGTAATGTGTAACTGTATAAATGGCAGATCCCGCTTCATATGTGAATTTATTAGAACAAAGTCAACAATTAGAATATTTAATCAGTTCACCTCATATAACTGAAGAGGAGAAAGAAGAATTAGAAATGGCATGGAAATTTATTACATCAAGATCAGAATCAAAATTTGATTGTATTATTGGTGTAATTAAAGAATGTGATAAATGTATAGAACAAAATGCAAGAGAAATTAAAGAACTAAAAGATAATCAAGAACACTGGGAAAGAAAAAGAAAACGCATTATTAACATAATTAAGTTTGCTTTTCAGAAGAATTTAATTACTTCTACTCCAACTGGGAATAAGTACCAAGCAACAATAAAACCCGTCAGATCGAGATTGATTCCAAACTTTGAAAAATGGGATACTGAAGAAAAAAATAAATTTGGTTTAGAAAAAAATGTCACTGTAAAAAGAATCTGCGATGAAGAAGTTTTAAAAGAAGTAAGTGAAGTTTTACCAGATAAACAAAGACTTAGAAGAATTATGGAAGAAGCTCCTTTGGAGGGACCATCCTCAACGAATATAGTTAAACGGGTATCACTTGGATATCGTCTCAGAAAACGTTTAAAAAAAGGTATCTAGTAAAATCAATAAGCAAATTGAAGGCTTGAAAATGACAACATGTGCAGTGATGGAGAAGAGTCCCGATAAATGTCAACTCTGTGGTGCAGTCTTCAAATCAGATGGCAGTTGTGAATGTAAAGTTGTTTTTGATTACGACGATACGGATATCTATAACATAAACCCATACGATTTGTAATCCTTGGATTAGGGCAGATATTGTAGATACACTGTCGCGATAAAACGGTGAAGCAAACAAAAAAAATTCGACGTCGTTGGGAGCCTTCGGAGTTCTTAGAAGATATTGAATTTAATGGCTACACTATTAAATCCCTTAAACATGGGAATACAGGTCATATTCTCTACAAATTCCCTAGTAAAGCTCATAACTGGGAAAGTTGCTGGACAATGGATTTGACTGTTGCAAAGACAAATATCAGTAAGTACAAATTACAACTGAAGTCTAGAGAAAAAAAGAACACTTAAAACACTGTGCAAATAAAAATGGCTAACCTCATGGATGATCTTGCCTATGACATCCACAAACATCTCATGGATGTCTCCACTAACTTTGAAGGTCAACACCTTGTCATGTTGCCCATCACTAAAGTTGTAGAAAAATTCAAAAGAAACCACAGAACCATACAAAGACGTATAAGTGCTTTGAAAGAGGAAGGGCTTATCTGTCCCATAATAAAAACAAACACGTTCACTCTTTATCACATTAAAAACCTTGAGGATTAACTATGGCTGAATATGATCGTTCACAGGCCACTCTCGAACATATCGATTTTCTGTTGTCATCCTTTACAGATAACGGTAAATCTCTAAGAGGATTTGAGACAAACCCACAAGAATTAGCAATAAGTATTCTCACAGCTGGATTACTTGCTAATTCAAAACTTGGTGTTGATCCAGAGGATGCTATAAAATCTGCTTTTAACATTCACCAACGGATACAAGAACACGTAGGTAGATATCAACAAATACAATTCGCAGAAAAAATAGAGAATTGTTTCACTGAAAGACCTCCAGAGATTGAACACGATTAGATTAAAATGACGTCGTACTATTTAAATGAAGAAAAATCCAGAGTTAGTCCTTACAACACCTAGCGGTGGTACTGTTCATACTTATCCACTTACAGGCGGTAAAACAACTTTTGTTAGATATTTAAGCTGTTATGTAGGAAGCTGTGTATTTTGTAATGACATAGATGAAGCTAAAAAACATCTATCTGAAGTAGAGCCTAGTGAGTAGCAAGATTTAGTGAGGTTATTCTCCTATGAGCCGATTTCAAATTTTTGGATTATCGATCTCAAGGGGATACAAGGCTAACAATAAATGGGTCTAGACATTATAAAACTCCATACGGGTCTTTACCTTCAGTAACTACGATCTTATCGGCTACCCAAGGTAACAAAGCAGCTCTTGAAAGATGGGCGAAAAAAAATCCAGGTGGAAGAGAAGCAGCGGCAAGAAGAGGTACAAAAGTACATGGCTTGATGGAAGACTACTTATTAGGAGTAGAAAAAAATCCTGTCATAAATGACCCCGAGATAGCCTCTTTTTGGGATGGCTTACCACCTAACCTCGATAAATTAGAAAATGTTTTATGGGCAGAGAACCCTGTAAGTCCAGGTGATTATGCGTGGACTATCGGAGGTGATGGTGTCTCTAGAGTTTGGTATCCAGGTGAAAACGAATCTGGTCATGGGTGGGCAGGAACTCCAGATATAGTCGCTGAATACAAAGGCAAAGTAATTTTAGGTGATTTAAAAACTAGTAACGGACCATACTATTCTCGTTGGCCAGATAAAAATACCCCTAAAAAATTTTATGGGATGAAACGAGCAGGATTTATGAAATATACAAAATGTCAAATGCAAATGGCTGCATACTCTTTGGCTCTTGAGCATACAATTAACGTTAAGCCAGAAATGTGCATTACGCTCGTTACAACAAAAGAAAAAGTTCAAGTATTTGTTATACAAGAATACACATTAAATAAATATAAAGATAAATGGCTCGCTGCAGTGGATAAGTACTATAACGAAATCCTTCCAGCCGAGCAGGAAGAGCTTGAAATGGAGGGTTTAGACGAAGACAAAAAGGCAAGTTGATGCCCTATAAATTAAAAGTACAAAAAATCACACAAAATCTTTACAAATGAGACTGGCACTATAAGGAAAAGGCAGTACTCTCAAATTGGTTTTGAATTAAAAATTATACGAGGAATCCGTGTCCAAAGAGTCCAACGAAAAGAACATAAAACCTTTACGGATAAATCCAGGTGAAATAAACCTTGATTTTATTCCATCAGACTGGCCTCTTACTCCACTAAAGGAGAAAAGAGCTTACGTTGTTAATTGGACCGATCAACCCTACACAAAAGAACAAATAAAGTGTGAGTTAGAACAGGGTAACGCAACAGGCGTCGGATTAATTACTGGTCAATGGTCAAATTCTGGCGGCTTAGTTTGGGTAGATATAGATGGTCCAGAGGGTCTCAAAGCTCTTGAAGAACTGGCTGGGAGTCCAATGCCAGAATCTTTGCCACCTACTCTCACAATCTCATCTGGTAAGGCTGGAAGACATAGATTGTTGTACTCCATACCTGCTGCAAAACTCCAAACAATACCTGATAAAGCAACCCTAAAAATTGGTCTACCTAACTTCGAAATTCTTTTTAGAAGACGTCAAGGTGCAATCATGGGGTTGCATCCTGATACGGAAGGATATTTTACAACTAACCATGGTGGGTTTGAATACGCAAAAAATCCTCCTGAACTACCTCAATTTCTGTATGACGCAATAGCCAAGGCTTTTCCTACAACACGTTTTAAAAAGCAGCCAAAAGCAGGAATAATTACACAACAAATAAATCTGTCCTATGAAGAAGGATCTGAATTTGCAAAAACTGATGAGATAAATCAAGCAAAAATTTATCTAGATCACCTCAATCTCGAAAGAACTGTCGATTACGATGAATGGCTAACAATAGGTATGGCTCTTCATCAAGTTGATGATTGTCTATTAAAAGAGTGGGTTGAATGGTCAGCACAAGCAGAGAACTTTGAAGAGGGAGTATGCGAACAAAAATGGTCAACATTTGAAAGAATTGAAGGTACGGCTGCGCCTGAAGGATCAGCTGGTCTCCATACACTTAGAGCAAAAGCAAAGGAAGATGGCTACTTAGAATTAGGTGGTTTTGTAGTCGATTCTCCTGAGGATCTTGCAGAAAAGGCAAAAAAATATCTAAAAAATAATGATACAGACCTTACAGGATCTACTGTTAGAAACACACTTGCTGCCCTGATGGGTGAGCCAACTAGAGAAGAAGAACAAAATATTCGTGAAAGAACCTCTGGTAGAGGACGTCCAAGAACTCCACCTGCTAACGAATTAGCAGAAATGGTTTTTCAATTAGTAGTTGAATGTGGTTGGAGATATGATCCAAAGTTCGATACATTCATGTTTTATCAAGCCTCTAAAGGGACTTGGCGTAGAGAAGAATACAAAGATGAATATAGATATTTCGTTCAAGATCTATTTGTAAGAGAAAATATTCCTACCCCAGGAGGTTTTACCTCTCATCTAATTTCTGATGTAGTAAATCTAACTAAGGCTTACATCACACATACCTACTGGGATGATGATCCTGACAGGCTTGCCTTTAATAATGGTGTTTTAGAGATGAGTACTGGTGAATTTCATGAGCATAATTTAGAACATTATCTGACTTGGGGGCTTGATTTTGATTACACTCCTGATGCAAATCCTGGACCTATTATTGATTGGATAAAACGTACTCAATACGGTGATGATGATCGAGTTCAGGTTTTACGAGCTTGGTTAAAAGCTTGTTTAGTAGGACAAGGTCATGAGTTACAACGTTTCTTAGAAGTAATAGGACCTGGTGGTAGAGGTAAATCAACCTTTGCAAATCTTTGCTGTGCTTTAGTTGGTCATGGTAATTATGCCAGCTCCACATTAAATCAACTTGAGCAGAGTAGATTTGAAATTGCATCCATTAAAGGAAAGCGACTTACACTTATTAATGATTCCGAAAGATATGGTGGATCAGCACAGATATTTAAGGCACTGACAGGAGGAGACAATCTTAGATATGAAGAGAAAAATAAAAATGTAGGTGAACCTTTTGTGTATACAGGAATGGTCATGGTTTGTGCCAACGAGCCCATTCAAACCACCGACAATACATCTGGTCTGACTCGTAGAAGATTGACTATTGAATTTAATAGACCTCTTTATGACAAAAGTTCTGAGGCAAAAGAGATGATTAAACTCGATAACGGGATTGTAAGAGGCTTATGGAAGTATTATTTACCTGGCTTAGTTAACTGGGTATTAGAGATGACTACTGAAGAAATGAGACAATATCTACTAGATACATATGAAAAAGTACCCTCACTAAAAAAAGTCAGAAATGAAATTCTTCTCAACAGTAATAATTTAGTTGAGTGGTTGCAATCTGAAATTATTTATGAGAATGAAGCTGTTTCCTCAGTAGGGAAAAAAATACCTGCACCAAAAGATGCCAAAGAGAGATATTGCAATAGCAATTATCATCTATATCCAAGTTACTGTTCATATTGTGAAGACACTGGATCAAAACCTGTAGGTCAAAAACGGTTTATTTCTTTGCTTTTAGATTGTTGTAAAAATCAACTTGAAATGAAAGATATAAAAACCTTTTCTAAAAATGGTAGACCCTTTATTAAAGGCTTAGCAGTACGAGCATCAGATCAAAAATATATGAAGATAGCTACAATCTTACCCGAGCGATAAAAAATACTTATAGCAAATATTAAATATTTATTACAGTTTACCGAATGTAACGAAGTGTAACAAACGTAAAATAGTTTATAACAAAAAATTATAGGTAATTATGACTAACCAGTCACAAGCCAAAGCAATCGCACAAGAGCAGAACTTAACTGAAGAAGCTGAGTTAGCTAATGGTCGTTTTGCAATGATCGGTATTATTGCTGCTTTGGGAGCATATGTAACAACAGGCAACATCATTCCTGGTATTTTTTAAGTGACAAGTTCAAGCCACATCATTACTGAGTACGGTAAGCAAAACATCTTTGGTAAAGAAACAAAGCCTGTTTTAGTTGAAAACTATACTAATTACCCAGAAGAAGCTGAAAAAGCTAACGGACGCTGGGCAATGATCGGTTTTGTTGCTTTACTAGGTGCATATCTAACTACAGGCCAAGTTATCCCTGGTATCTTCTAATGTTCCTCAAAACATTGGTGTCTCTTTATCTCACCAATCTTAAGAGAAATGGTCTCTTACATCTTCTACTCCACAATCTAAGAAAATGACTCCTGAAGCAGAAAAATTTAACGGCTGGATGGCAATGATCGGTTTTGTCGCAGCTGTTGGTGCATACATCACAACTGGTCAAATTATCCCTGGTATTTTCTAATGTCTAAAAACTCTTTAATCTGGCAAAAAGCCAATGGTCGTTTCGCAATGATTGCTTTCTGGGGTATTATGGGAGTATATACATACTCTAAATACTTCGTTTAGTGACTTTCGGACTTATTAATTTTGTAGAGGCGTGGAATGCTATCAGCTGGTCTGATGCCATTCCATTTTGCCTCTTTCTTTATGGAGCCTATTGGTTAAAAGTTAGAATCGATACTAACGCTGGGCTAGGTAAGAAAAAGAAAAATGAACTAAAACGAATTATTGTTGAAGCAATAAAAGAAGCTAATAATTAATTTTTCAAATATTTTTGTATAACAGAAATTTGATCTTCCCAACGAGCTATGTTGTCTAACTCTTGTTGTATTGCCCCTGTGACATCAGTATGTTCACCAACCCCAGAAGGATTGTTTAAATAAATTTCTACGTTTGCTAAGTGAATTTGTATCTCTCCATTTGCATGAGCTAGAAGAGATTTTACAATCTTGTCTCTTAGATTGATCATTTACTATTTAAGCTTTCTTCCATTATGCCCATGTGCGATCCCTAATTCATGCATTTTTGCATGTTCATCTATTGCATCTTTTAAATCTTCCTTGCCAGCACCGAATGTTAAGTAGATTCCATAACCTACTAAGAACAATAATAAGCCTAAAATAATGGCTATTAACTGTCCTTGAGGAGGAAGACCTGCATAATGCCCATGAGGTATTAGAGGCTTTTCCCATGTTGTTGGGTGAAAATATAAAGGAGGATTAGAAAGAAACAGATTTAACATTTACTACAGTTTATAATTACGTTTAGTTTAGCCTTTAATGAGAAGACTGGTAGAAGTTAAAGCAATACCAGCTTCTATACTTAAATCAGTTAGAGGTGAAAGTCCTATAGTGCCATCAGCTTGTAGAAAATATTTTTGACCTGGAGTTAATGAAGATTGAGTTGATGTATTTCCAACTACTTTAATTGTTGCTGTGTTTCCATTTGAATAACCTGCACTACTAAATCCTATAAAATTCTCAGTTGTTGCAGTTGTTTCTGTCCCATGTTGACGTACAGATATACCACCAGTAGTGGTATTT
>Ga0208159_1001115_pt1 | contig 10250 bp, 12 predicted proteins | sample 9_EtaG_FD_184082 | JGI IMG/M metagenome (GOLD analysis project Ga0208159, IMG submission 184082) | Marine viral communities from the Subarctic Pacific Ocean - 9_ETSP_OMZ_AT15188 metaG (SPAdes) (version 2) | ecosystem: Environmental > Aquatic > Marine > Oceanic | place: Pacific Ocean | collected... | reverse complement strand
TCCCTGAATCAAAGAGAAGTCTTTGATATGATCTTCAACCCAGTAATCAATCTGAACTTTTGACAATGCATAATAGTTCAGAGGATTAATATTTCTTTCTGTAGAGTTACCATAGACAGATGCAGAAGATGCATATTTAACAGGAATACCATATTCAATACATTTTTGAAATAATTTAACTGTTAAATCTACATTATAACGATGAATCTTATTCAGATCAGTCTCTACAGTAGATGAAATAGCACCTTGATGGATTACCATATCAACTTTATCCCACTGATCAAACTCATCAACCAGCCAATCAATAAGTTCTTTATCAACTTTGATTACTTCACCTTCAAGATTTTTTAAAAAGTTTCTACCAACAAAACCTTTATGTCCTGTAAGAATAATCATACCTCTTCCCATTCATCAAGATTTAATTCAGTCACAAGGGGTTGAGTACCGCCCATATTGTGAGTATTATACAACGAAACATTGGAATGTGGATAGACTTTTTCCCATTCTGGTTCAGATAATCCATTCTCTTCCAATACATCATTGCGAATGGCAATCATATCATCCACATGAACATAAACAGGAGTGTATCCAGCAGCATTTAACATCTTCTTGTATGCCATTGGCGATGCTCCATACCACTTTGTTCCATTCCAATCCCAGTTGGGATCATCTTTAAGTCTCCAACTCTCCTCCGGTTCAAACCTCACATTCACTTCAACCATCACAACTCTTGGTGAATACTGAGTAAGGATTTCTTTAGTGACCCAATAATCAAAGGAGTCAATGTCAATTGAAAGTAAATCAAACTCTTGAGGGACATCATACTTTTTGAATATACCACAAATATTTTCTTTTGATACTGTTTCAATTTGTAGATTGATCTCCTCATTAGGTGCAACAGGAAACCATTTACCAGATTCTAAGAGAAGACCAGTCCACTCTTCCTTTTCTCTAAAATATAAACTGTTACAGTCCTCAAATCCATCAATAGCACCAAACTCAACATAGTATTTGTTAGTGGTGCCAACATTATCAAAGGTCCATTTTAAACTTACATCCTCTCCTTTTTGAGACTTTCCAAGAGGGGAAATGTTTTTAGTCCAATCAGGGTGGACCATAGAATAATCAAGTCTCATATCACTGCAACTCCTTTCTGTGTTACTACTTTTGATGCACATTGATTGGCAAACTTAATACTCTTCTCAATGTCTTCGGTTTCAATATATTTTACCACCAATCCAGCAATAAAGGTATCCCCTGCTCCAGATAAATCCTTTACTTCAACCTTTTTAGTAGAATATTTTCTCTCTGCAAACTCACATCCCTTTCCACCCATAGTATGAATGATCTTATGTTTAATATCTTCAGTCAAATATGGTTCAGAATTGCGATACTCATAGTCATTAATCTTGATATATCGCGCATCTTTTACCCAAGGGCCAAGAATTTTCTTAGTGTCGATGAAAACATTCGGATGATTAGTACAGATATACTCAATGTCTTCTTCCAATAAGAATCCCTTATTATAATCAGAGATGACAATCAAGTCATAGTCAAAGTCAATATCTTTGACGTTAATCCTAGGTATTAACTGCGTTGTATCCACACGAAAGAACATATGGTTACTTTCTTTGTGAACATATCTGGTCTTTGCAATCTCATACCAGTTCTTATTGGTGTTAATATCAATTGTTCCACCTAACAAACTCTCAATATTCCTACGAACATTGCCTGCCATACCAGGATTTTCTCTCTGATCTACGATGTTTAGAACAGGGACAGGTGCTTCAGGGCACAATCTATTAGAATCACAGTAGACAAATACGTCTCTGCAAGTCTCACCAATGACTAAGATTCCACTCATGGTCTGCCGATATAAGGTTTATAAAACTGCTGAACTTCCTCAGGAGAATGCGGTAAGAATGCTCTGAACAACCAATTATTCCAACCAGTAAAGTTAGGAGATGTCTTGATGAACAGATTCTCCTTAGGAAGTGCTTTAGCTGCTAGGATGCTGCAGAAAGAATCACATCCGGCATAATATTTACACCCGACAACATAGTCCTTTACCTCAGTAATAGGGATGTTAACAAGCAGTTTTTGGTTATCAATAGCAAGATCTACCTCGTGATCAGAGATAATATACACTGGATACCCAGTTTGCTTTGACAACTCATTCACAAATTTTACATCATCATCAGTGATCTGTGCAATATCATTACGAGGTCTGGTTGATGTTGGATAGTGAAATACAATGTAGTCATCAACAATTTTCTTTGCATGTTTAACAAAGGATGACTCTTGAAATGGTCTTTCAGGATCTTGAAACATACTCACAGCATCTACAATCTGAAGATTTAGTCTGTCCCACTCATCTTCAATACCAAATAATCTTAAACCAACCTGAAAATTAGGTTGAAAGTCTGGTCTGAAATGCCAAAAAGGGATGGCAACAGGATCAAGTGTTGCCATCGCCTCTCTACCAATCTTCTCATCAATTGTATACTGAGCAGTTAGATTAGGATATGAAGGATTATTCTCCATTAAATTCCTCATCACGTATCCAAATCTACACGCCCAATAAATTTCAGAAATACTTTCCTTCTCCTCTTTAGTGAGGATGGAATCAAGAAAGAATAAGTCTCCGATTCCAAGAGACACATATGTTTTCATTAGTGATACTTTTTATGCTCAACAATCATTACAGGACCTTCGCTGTCCTTGGCATATCTATACATCTCCAGAGCCTCTTCAGATGACAGAGGTTCAAGGACAGGAAAATCAACCATCTCACGGAACAATCGTGTGAAGTTCTGAGAGTGAGTAGGACCAGAGTAGAAGAGTCCACCATCATCAACCACAGTTTTCAGGATGATAGGAACTTTAAACTCACCGTGAGAAATGCGTTCAATCTTATCAACGTGATTGCCGATAGCATCAGCAGCAACCAACATAAAGTCGTGTCGTTCAAAGTAAACCACGGGTTTGAATCCTTCAAATGACATACCAATGGCAAGTCCAACCATTAGATTCTCTGCTACAGGAGTTTCAATCTTCTGGTCATCAGGGACGTTCTTGAGCGTTCCCATAGCATCACCTGGAAGAAGACTGTATCCAATAAAGATAGCACCCTCTTCACCTAGTTCAGTCATACCTTGAGTCACGGCATCCTTGAACTTCATATCCAGAGGTTTGTACACACTGGAATGTGAATACCGACGCTTAGGAAGCAGAGGGAAGTATTCTTCATCAGTTTTCATAACCTCCTTCATAACTTTCAGGTCAGCAAAGTTACCTGTGCGGATGTGAGGACGAGATTTAGTATAGTGATAGCGAATAACACAAGAAGGCCATTCAAGATCCTTACTAGTGCCCCAACGACGTTCTTTGGGTGCCTCTACTGCCATACTGTCATCTTCAATAACAAAGGTGCAGGGAAGATCAAATCCATCTACATATCGAACTGCCTCAGCAAAGTGCCCTGTATCTTCTGTGCCGTCACCAAGGAAGCACCAAACCTTCTGATCGGACCCTTTACGCTTCAGTGCCCAGGCAATACCAACAGCAATGGCGACAGGACCGCCAATAATGGCAGACACATAGAAGTTGCGTTCACGATCAAACATGAACATACTACGACCATTTAGAATTTTATCCTCTACCTCTTCAGGTGGGAGTCCGTGCAGAAGTGCATGGTACATATTTCTATGAGTAGAAAGAACATAGTCTCCCTCATTAATCTTAGAAAAAATGTCAATCAGTTGCTCTTCATTACCTCCTGCAAGGTGCAAAGCGAAAGGAAGACGGCCAGCATCGTGATGTTCTGCAATTTTATCTACAAAAGAACGAAGACCCTCAGGTGTCCAATCAGTTCCTCTCATATTATACTCCTATTTCGATAATAATTCTACCAGCATTTCCACTTCTAAGCAAGTCAAATGCCTCGTTTACTTGTTCTAATTTGAATCTATGAGTCACAAATTGCTTAATATCAAGCAATCCTTCTTTATGCATACGTACATAACGTGGAATGTCCTCTGCAGGATCAGTCTTTCCACCTTGTGTTGCTTTAATTGTTTGACCCATACCACTGAAGAGATTAACCGCATTCATGACCTCAACACCCCTTCCCGGAGCTGGTTGACCAACCAAAATCATACGTCCCTTACCAGATAATTTAGACACACAAGCACTGATGACTTCTGGAATACCAGTTGTATCAATGATTACGTCTACTTTTTCAGTCAAATCATCAACACTTTCAGCAAAAATAGTAGCACCAGCAATGAAACACAAGTCTCTTTTGTTTGAATTGTTATCAATGGCGTGAATAGGGCAGGCACTTTTAAGTGCTGCTGCCTGAACTAGATTCAAACCAACACCACCACAACCAACAACGGCAACACTCTCACCAAACTTAAGGTTAACCTCATTATCAATGATACCCATAGCAGTGGTCAGAGCACATCCAAGAATCGCACACAGATCAGGTGGAGTGTCCTGTGGAACTGTCGTTACACGGTTCTCAGAGACGATAGAATACTCACTAAGAGTGGTACACTTACCACCACTCATCCATTTATCACCTAAAAGATACTTGGGGAAGGTAGATTCGATGCCAGATCCAGGTCTCCAGTGCATTACAACCTTATCTCCAACCTTCACAGTGGTTACACCAGGTCCAACTTCTTCAACAATTCCACACCCTTCGTGGCCCATAGGGTGAGGTAGAAACTTTTCATTACCTTTATGTCCACGAATTTCGTGAAGTTGTGCTCCACAAAGACCACTTACAAGAACTTTAACAAGCACTTGTCCAACCTCAAGTTCACTCAGTTCAACATCTCTAATAGCAAGAGGTTCATTGATTTTTTCTAATACTGCTACTTTCATACTCGGGTTTTCCTGAAAACGCATGTCAAAATGTTCGATTCTTCTTCCTTATTTTTGCGAATAGTGTCTTCAACATTACTGCAAGACACGTATTCATATCCCATTCTACACATAAATGCCTTCAATGACTTCTTATCAAAGTGCCAAAGGTGTTCATTTGGGCGTCTGTGCTTCCAATTCTCAAACCATTCATCACTTTTATAGTGACAATGCGGAACTGAAATGCAAATGTAAGAGCATTTAAGATCTCTCACAAATTCAATATCTTCAAAGTGCTCAAGAGAATCAAAGAAGGTAATTACATCATAGAACTCTAAGGTAAAGTCCTCAACCGAAGCACAACCATCAGGGATTGGATATGTAGAAATATCATATCCATAACATTTTGGTATGATATTACTACAAACCTTCAAAAATGATCCATCTCCATACCCAACATCAAGAATACTATTAGGAACTCTTCCTAAAGATCCAATAATATTACCCAAACGAAGATACCCCATATAAGTAGGGAGTTCTCCATACTTTACATAGCGGGTATTTACATATTCTTTGTCATATCCTATATGAGTTTTGTCTACTTGATAGACTATGCCATCAACATTCTTTGAATAATTTTCAAGCATTTCTGTATTCAGTAACTTTGCTGAAGATGTCAATCACATCCTTATATTGACGCTCATCCTTAGGATAATAGAAGATTTTTGCATCAGTGTCAATCACATCCATAATAAAACACATTGCTGTAGGTTGAGTATGGATCTCTTTTGCATTTTCCCACACTTTAATCCAATCAAATAGAGTAAATCCATCATAGATTTTATTCTCTACTACAGGATAATCATATGATTTCTCCGACATTGAACTTGTTTTACGTAAATCTGTGTTAGTAATATCATTTACATACACATATTCACTGTCTCTCTTGAGACCAAGAACCATATAATAGAGTTGTTCTTCTCTTTCTTTGTTTCGATTGAACTTAAAATACTTTGCCCAGTCTGTGTGATCCATTCCTGCAAGACCATACTTTGATGACATAATTCTTGTCGGATCTGTGTTAAAAGTTCGGTCAGCAGTTGATGCATCAATGTAAATGAAGTCATCAGTGTCAGCAAATCCACCATATTCAAACAATCTGCCACCTTGTCCTGCTTCCCAATCAGATAATTTACACCAACTTATGCCAGGAATGTATTCAGAGATCCAAAAAATATCATCACGCAAGGGCCAGATGACTTCATGACCCTTGTCGCGATAGATACTTGCAACTTTTTGAAGGAAAAATACGTCACCAACACCTGCTGGTTGCTTAATAATGCAGGGTTTCATATCAATCCACGTATGCTGCTAAGACATAATCTTGTTCAATATCAATAGATTTGTAATACACAATCTTATAATCTGAATTGATAGATTTGATCTTTTCTTCCAATTCCTTTGTCCTACCAAGGAAGTAAACTGGGATGTCATCAATAATGATTGTATGATCTTTGATTTCATTCTCTGCAATCATATCAAGTTCATCAAAAGTAGGAACTCCACCACCCTCACCATGGGCGTCTAACCAGAAACAAGACTTCTTATCTACCTGTTTCATCATTTCAGAGAAGCAATCTTCAGAATCTCCAAGCCACAAACTGACATTATCATTCTCACTGAACTTTTCCATACAGTGATTGTAGCGAGATTCCATCATTTCACAACTGAATGCCTCATCAAATCCAAGGTCAAGAGCAAACTGTACACTACCACCCATATGAGTGCCAGTCTCTACAAAATACTTACAATCTTTACCAATTCCAAGATCACGGAACAGATAATAGCAAACTGGTCTGCCTTCTTCTACAGCAGTCTTAAACAATTCTACACTCATGCGAAATAGGTCTCCCAAATAAAGTCTTCTAAAATTTCCATCTTCTTGGTTTTTTCCAAGTTCTCTTTGATTGCATCCATTTTACTGTAGTAAAGTTCATCTGACACATCAAATTCTTCACTCAGATCAATAATACCGTCAGTATTAAAGTAATCTCCAATATCAGGAGCACCATAGTAAACAGGAATAGTTCCTGTTGCAAAACAATCTAAAAGTTTTTCAGTGAAGTAAGTTCCATATGATGCATTCTCAATGGCAATAGAGAACATATAATCACAGAGTCCTTCTTCCTTAGTTGCAATCTCAGTATCAAATCCGCGACCATAAAAATCTACGTGATCCTTCAACCTTTCCACCCATTCAAGACGATTTCTATGCCCTTGGCACATATTTTTGTTAGATGCAATCATAGAAATCATCTTGGTCTTATCATAGACCTTTAGATCTTTAATCCACGTTCCCTGAGCAGGAACCCACTTAAACTTTTCAGGATCAATATCAATCAATTGTTTGTTATGAGTGAAGATAAGATCATAAGTGTCAAGCATTCTCTGTCGGCCAGCACCTCTTACAAAATCAGTAACTTGAGGAAGGATGGCAGCAGACTCAAGAATCCACGCATACTTAGGACCAGAAAGTTCATCATCAAACCCAAGACCAATGGCAGAATCCACATAGAATGTGCCGTCGCCACCTTCATCTACCCACTCAGTAAACTTAGATTCTTTGCCCCAGACAGAACATCTGGGAGCATCTTCATAGTTAAATGTATTTCCTACTAAATTAAACTTATGCTTGTCCATCGATTTGTTCCTTAATCCAATGATATGTGTAACGAATTCCCTCTTTAAGTGTCATTTGATAATCCCAATCCAACTTCTCACGAATTAGATCATTGTTAGAATTACGTCCACGAACTCCAAGTGGTCCATCAATATGAATCTTGGTGACTTCTTTTTCTGCAACTTCAGCAGCAATATCTACCAACTGATTGATGGTGACCATCTCTTCTGAACCAATGTTGACAGGACCCATAAAGTCACTATCCATTAATCTTCTTGTTGCTTCGATGCATTCTTCAACATACAAGAAGGAACGAGTTTGCAGACCGTCACCCCATACTTCAATTGCTCCGCCCTCCTTGGGAAGATTGGCAACTTTTCTACAGATTGCTGCTGGAGCTTTTTCTCTTCCTCCGTCCCAGGTTCCTTCGGGACCAAAGATGTTGTGATACCTAGCAATACGAACAGGAATACCGTGATTGCGGTTATAAGCAAGGTAAAGTCTTTCGCTAAAGAGTTTTTCCCAACCGTACTCCGAATCAGGGGCAGCAGGGTACGCATCATTTTCCCTCAGTCCAGGATTGTTTGTTTCTTCTTGAGCATACTCAGGATACATGCAGGCAGATCCAGAGTAGAAGATTTTTGTAGGTTGATCTAAAGCAGGACGATTTGCTTCTGTCCATTCCTTCGTATCACCATTGAAGGTTTCATTGAGTTTACGAACTTCCTCAAGTACATTTAAGTTAATGGTAACAGAATTATGCATAATATCTGCATCATTCTCACCACTGAATACAAATCCTGCACCACCCATATCAGCAGCGAACTGATAGATCTCATCAAAGGGACGAACGAGACGATAAGGAATGTGATTGTAGAAGTTACCCTGCTCACCCTTATAGTGGATGACACGACGAACAAATTCTACATCACGCAGATCACCCTGAACAAACTCGTGTGCTTGAGTCGATGAAAATTCTGGGTACTTAAGATCGACTCCACGCACCCAGTAACCCTCGGCGCGGAGTCGTTTAACCATAAAAGATCCAATAAATCCACCCGCACCAAGCACCAGTGCAGTCTTCTTATAGTCAGCCATAAACTAATAATGTTGTCATAGTATGTATGATACTACAACCAACGTTCATTTGCAAGTGTCCAGCGAGTAACTTCAGAAATTCTTTCTCTAACTGACTTGGCAGGAACCCAACCAAGTTCTTTCATCTTATCTCCGTCCAGAGCGTACCTTAGATCGTGTCCGGGACGCGAAGAATGAAAGTCAACCATTTCATACTTCAATTCTTTACCTTGAGACTCAGCAATAACTTGTGCAAGTTCCAAGTTGTTCAGTTCCTCTGCACCCACAATATTGAACTTAGGGCACTTAGCATTACCCCAGGTAGGTTCAAACTTCCCATCATTGTGTAGAAGGAACAGAATGGCGGATGCAACATCCTCAGCGTGAATATAGTGCCGAGATCCAGGAACAGTCTTTGTAGAGTCACTGTGAATGGTCACAGACTCTCCATTACGAACCTTACGAATGCACATTGGAATAAACTTCTCAGGGTGCTGACGCTCACCAAACACATTCATTGTGTGAGTGATGTAGATAGGCAGACCATAGGTGTTCTCATATGCCACTGCCAACTCTTCACCACCTGCCTTAGACGCACTGTAAGGATTGGTAGAGTTGTACCTATCATTTTCCTTATATTTAATTCCATCAGGAGCAGGACCAAATACTTCATCAGTACTGAAGTAGATGAACCGTTCAAGATTTTCTTTCTGAGTTCTAGCAAAGTCAAGGATATTACAAGTTCCTACAACATTATCCATCACAAACTCAAGTGGATACTCAATACTACGATCTACGTGTGATCCAGCAGCCAAGTGAAGAATATAGTCAACGTTTCCAATCTCTCTGCAGACCATTGGATTCAGTTCTGCTTTTAGATCATGATGCACAACCCTTACTCGTTTTCGTACCTCAGGGTCAAATGATAGCATCAGATCATGGAGACGATTCAAATTACCACTATAATCAAGACGGTCAAGGGTGATCACTTCCCAATCTGTAGTCTCCAGAATCTGTCCGATCAAATGGTGGGCAATGAATCCAGCACCACCAGTAATAAGAACTCTTTTCATATTTTTAATTGATTACGTTTGTATTATACAAAAAAAGGAGAGTCTTGACAACTCTCCTTCTCACGGTCTTTCATGCACGCCACTTACTTTTTACCTGAAGTAAGAAACAGGGCGGGAGTAATACTCCATCCGCACCACTTTGTTTTTTTACTAAACAAAGAAACTCAATTCCAAAGTTTTTGAACCTTGCTCTCCAACTCTAAGAATCTTGCATCAACTTCTTGTTGTGCTTTATCGCTTGCCTTAAGTTCCGCAATAGCGGCTTCAAGTGCCTGAAGTCTTGCTTCAACTTCAACGTCATATTTTGACATTGCTGCACCAGATGCAGATTTTGCTGCCGATCCTTTTGCTGCCATAATAGTAAATTAACTCTTGGATTATTTAGTTTTTAGAAGGGTCTAATGACTCCACCAGTTCTGTTAAAGTCCATCCGTGACTGAAGGGGAACGTCCCGACCAGGGCTAGTTTAAACGACTTACCGAGTCTTTGACATAAGCAGGAACACCTTCAGGATCTAACCATTTGGTGTATTCAAAGTCATCAATCGC
>Ga0208159_1001114_pt1 | contig 10253 bp, 17 predicted proteins | sample 9_EtaG_FD_184082 | JGI IMG/M metagenome (GOLD analysis project Ga0208159, IMG submission 184082) | Marine viral communities from the Subarctic Pacific Ocean - 9_ETSP_OMZ_AT15188 metaG (SPAdes) (version 2) | ecosystem: Environmental > Aquatic > Marine > Oceanic | place: Pacific Ocean | collected... | reverse complement strand
AGATAGGAGTAAATATGTTTAATATGTTAATAGGCCCCATTGCTAATATAGTAGGGGATACAGTTAAAGGATTTGTAGCAACTAAGAAAGCTAAAGCAGAGTTAGCTGTTACTGAAATTAAAGCAGCCAAAGCTTTGAAAGAACAACAGATAGCGGGAAAAATTTCATGGGAAGCTAGTGCCGTTGACCAAATGAAAGGGTCGTGGAAAGACGAACTAATTTTAATATGTTTGTTAGCACCTGCGGTGGCAGTATTCTTTCCAGGAATGACAGACCACATTCATGCAGGATTTATTGCACTACAATCACTGCCCGATTATTATAAGCATCTATTATACATAGCATGTTCTGCTAGTTTTGGTATAAAGGGTGCAAAGGGTGCAATGGGTTTAGTTAAAAAGAAATAGGAGTATAGTATGGTAGATGTAATTAAAAAAGAACTAATGGATAGAGTTAAGGAACATGAAGGATATAGGCTAGACCCCTACTTCTGCACAGAAGGATTCTTAACAGGGGGCTATGGTCATAAAATTTTAGAGGGAGAAGTAGTACCTACAACCAAAGAAGGTTGGGACTTACTATTTGAAAAGGATTTCAATAAAGCATGGGATAGTATGAAAGAACTGTGTAGTGAAAATGAATTAGACATCCACATAAAAGCACAAGGAATATTATGTGAAATGATTTTTCAAATGGGTGCTAATGGTGTATCTAAATTTAAGAACATGCTACTTGCATTAAGGAATAAATCGTACACTGTCGCAGCAAAAGAGATGCTCGATAGTCGTTGGGCAAAGCAAACCCCCAATCGTGCCAAAGAGTTATCTTCTCGAATGGAAGAACTAACTAGTTAACTTATCTAATAATTGTTGGGTTGTTTTGTAAGAATGGGAATACTCATTCTTTAAATGTACTACTACTGCTTTTAGTATATGAGGTAGAGGTATTAAGAGTTTTTTATCATGAGAGTAGGGTTCGTTTGTACCATACTTCTTTTTAAATACTTCTATTAAATCTTTAGTATTTAAAGTCTCTTCATCCCAATAAAAATTCCCATCAACTCTGGAATAGGAAACTTTACAACTATATAACTGAAAACCATCGTTACTTTTTAATGAAGTTTGGTGAGATGTTGTCATTGATTTCTGTCAATCCTGCTAATAAATTAATATATTTTTGCACTTCAATAAAAGGCTTGTTAGCTAAGTATTGTAGTAGAGTATTCCTCTGCTCTTCACTTAGTACATAGTTTTTTTGTTGAGGTGCTTCGTTATTTTTGGTCATGTATTTCTCCTGCTATTGCAATGTATGCAGCACCATCAGTATAACTATCGGCACTACTTCCCGTTGTTGTCCTAGCTATCTTTAGTATAGCCATCATCATAGCCACTTGCTCTGCATTGATTTCACAATCAGTATAAGCAGACCACATCGTAGCTATCTTATCATGGAGTATCTTCTTATCTCCATAAGCTTTTGCTCTGTCACCAGAAACTAATTTAGATGCACTCTTCAGTATGTCTTCAGTTTTCATTTCTATTCTCCATATAATTATTATAATCAATTAACTTAATAATAGGAACTAAGTATCCCCAAGAGGTATTGTTATCTCCCCCAGGAACACTGTTAAACTTATTGTTATCAATTATATATATTAAATCTTTTGTTTTTAAGGTTATGTTAAAACAAAATCTATCCCCGCTATAAAAGTTTATAGTCCACCACTCTGCTTGAGTCTTTCGTATACCACTTTCTTTACCTCTACTTTGATATTCGCAATAGTGGTTGCCTGTCTTAATCCACTTATCTCTTTCAGACTTTACCTCTGTCTTCTCACCTTCTTGTATTTCCCCTACTACTACTTCACCTTGCTTACCCCACTCTAGGTCATGTTTAAAATTAGAATTATGTTTCATAGTTCTCCTAGTTCAGATTTTTTAAGTCTAAATATTTTGTTAAGTCTACTATATTACTTTCATCATCTTCTTTTATAAACTCTGTTGCGTCAGACATATCAATAGCATCTAACTTAGCAGATATCTCTATACCCCTTTCATAAAAAGGGTCAGGGTCTTCTAGCAAAAGCTGTGCTGCTCCCAGTGCCACTAGCTTACACATTTCTTTTTCAGGAGTATCTGCATTATAATCAGTAGTTAAACCAACAGCAAACTTACCTTTCTTGTAAGGTTTTAATAATATTACTATTCCGTCATTTATATTTTGTGTTTTTTTTGTCATTGTTTTTTTCCTCTGTCGGCTACATGAGTATACCAATAATATCTAGGACTTTTAGAACGAGGCCTACCTTCATCATCAAAAACTTGTTGAGGTAAGTGTTGTATCTTATCTCCCCAACAATCTTGCTTGAAAGAACAGAACCCGCAGACACTACTCAACACTCTATTACCTGTTAGTTTACTTCTATACTTTTCTTCTACATCATCGAAACACCTTTCAAAAGGTTTGTTTTCCATCAAAGCTTTAATATTATCATCGGCTAACTTCAAAGCTTCTTTTCTATGTTTAGCATCACTACTTGGTGCTGATACTATACACATCTCCCCTGTTGATTTATTAACTACAATCCAACCTCCAAACTTTTTATTCTCTGCATCTGCATAGAGATATCCTTGAGACTTATATCCAAAGACATCCTTATCTACAACTGCTTCAAATCCCATAGCAAACTTATTCTTGTATGCCCAATCACTAGCTGATTTAATATCATAAATTTTACCACCAATCTCTACATCATAAGTACCTGTAAGACCTGTCTCAAAGTATTTACTTTTTCTAGTGACTTGTTTTTGTTCACTATCTACTAAAGTTCCAGAAGCTTTTAATAACAACATTGTCAATGCTTCTATCATATCCCCAAATAAAAATCTTAGTTTATTATTGTAAGGCATGGGTTCTTTTTTGGCCCCTGCTTTTTCCATTTGTAATTGACAGAGAGGTTTACCGATACCTGACATCCTAATTCTAAAGGAGGTATCTCTTTTTTCTTTGAATTGTTTTCGGATTGCTTTCTTACAGTCTTCTCCAAACTGTTCTATAAGTTCTTCGCTTATAGGCACAGGCGATTTCTCAGCCTGTACCAATAAATGTTTTATTTTATCTAGTATTTCTTCTGTCAAGCTTTAGTGACTTTAGATACTAAGGTACTTTCATCAGCATACTTTTTTAAATGAGCATGGTATTTTTCCATAACTTGCTCATTCTTAGCTTCAATATCATTCTTGAATAATTGATAGGCTCTACCATCATCACTATCTTCTAGAAGATTAGCAGGTATATCAAGAGATGTTATCTTACCTATCTTTAAATTATAAAATGTATTACCGCCAACAGTCTTCTCCTCTGTATTTAATGCTACAGAATTAGACCACAGTATTCCTTTATTTGATAATAAAGAATCTAAGTTGCTCATAACAATAGCATTACCTCCTGCATATTTTAATTGAACAGGATATTCTTTCAGAGTAATCTTATCACCCTTTGAGTTTTCACCTTTAATATCCATCAAGCCATACATAATTCTATAAAACTTTGTACTCTCTGCCCTTACCTTTTGGTCAGGCGTTAAGTCTGCTCTATTTTTTGTAGTGACATATCCACATTTTGTAGTGCCTAAGGTATCAAAAGCTTCTTCTCCAAATGCAACTAAGATAGACTCAGCAGAAAAAGTTTTCTCTTTATTATCCCATGTCATGTACTGTTGTCTTTTCATGAATGGTCTAAAAGATATTGAAGGTGCATAGACAAATTGTTCTGTATCCTTATCCCAAACATTGTAGCTACCAAGATGTTGGGTAATTTTATCATCATTATTTTTGTCTTTGTGATTGTTTGTTATTCGCAGATTAACAATGTATGAGGGTGTACTTTTCGTACCCATACCTGCCTCTGCTCTTATTTGTTCTTCGGACATGTCTCCAAAGATTGTTTTTTCAGTCATGTATATATACTCCTATATTTGTTTTAGGTCTAACCAATTATGCCCCTTTTTTATTTCATAGTCAAGGGGAATATTAAAATCTATGTCGTATCTTTTATTAATAGATTGTGTGATACCATCACAAGCCTTCTTTAGTTTAGTTATGACATGGTCTACCTCCGATGAATGTGCATCTATAATAATAGAATCATGCACAGTGTTTATTAGTCTACTTCTCATTCCTTTTACTGCATTGTAAATATCAATACAAGCTGCGGGAACTATATCACCTGTTGCAAATCCTTGAACAGGATAATTTCTAACTTGAGTATAATAATTAGAACCACCCCAAGTACCTCTTTCTATACCTTCAAAGTAGTATTGCCTACCACTAGGAAGTGTTACAAAGGATGTAGCTATGGCTGTATCCTCTGTCTTATCTTGCCATTGTGTTATACCCTTGTATCTTTTCTTAAACCATGAGTAGTATTTTTTCTCTTCTTCAGTTCCTGAAAATCCACCATAGAGAGGTTTGAATGTATGTGCCTTTGCATCTTGTCTTATACAACCAATAACATTGGCAGTATTTTGATGCACATCTACACCTTCTAAAATATCTGAGATAGCTTGAGAATCCTGGGATAGAAAAGCAGCAACTCTAAATTCTAATTGTGCAAAATCCATTTCAATAATCTCACCATTATCAAATCTAGATTGTATTATTCTTTTGATAGGTAGCTTATCACCCCTTGGTATATTTTGGAAGTTAGGCTCTGAACAAGATAGCCTACCTGTCACCACATTAGTTTGACTAAAGTGAGGGTGTAGCATGTCATCTTGTTTAACATATGTTTTTATACCCTCAACAAAAGTAGATAAATATTTTGATACCTGTCTAAATCTAATCAAGTATTCCAAAAACTCTTTTATTCTTCCAGTATTTCTATCGGCGATATATTGTAAGTTAGCCTCTGATACTACGCCACCATTAGAATTTATATTCTTCTGAGTTCTTATAGGTACTTTAAAACCTGCTACTTTTTGTGTAGCTGTAAGTAAAACACCTTCACCTTTACACTCAGAACACTTATGAATTTGTTGAAAGTAAGTTCCATCTTTTTTTATTTTTCTACGAATACCTGCACCATCACAAACATTACATTTTACACCTGCCTCATACTGTACAGGTCTAGTTTTTTTCTCTATTATTTGTCTAAAGGTATGGTCTGGATATTTAACAGGGGTTCTCTTTTTTCCTGATTCATCTGTACCCAAGCCAAAAGTTATTGCCCAATCATTCTTATCTATAATTTCTCTAGAGTGGATGATTTTAGATAACTGCTCTGGACTTCCAATATTGTATGGTCTATCGCCCATCATCTCTTGAACAGTTATCTCTATCTTTTTTTTGATAGAACTATATTCCTCGTCTAATGCTTTTTTAAGTTCGTCTAGTGTGCTAGGATTTACATAAATACCATTGCGTTCTATCTCTACTAATGTAATTAAAAATTCACACATCAATTCTAATGTAGGTAGTAGTCCTTTATTTTCTTCTCGTTTATAATCAAGGTCTTGTTGCAAGTATAAATCTTTTGTTATAGCAACATCATTTCTACCATATGTTTCTAAATCATTAATGGGTATCTTATCCATTCCAATACCAGAGTCTATGGCATTTTCTAATGTTGCATATTTAATTCCTATCTTTCTTCTCTTACAACATTCTTTTAAACTTAAAGGTTTTCTTTGGCCTCTGTATAAAACAGATTCTGCAACCATAGTATCCCATACCTTACCTTCATATTTAAATCCACATTCTAATAACCAAGACAAATCAAACTTAAGATTGTGTCCCACCATTAATGTTGTCTTATCTAAAATTGACTGGAGTTCGTTATGGCTAGTACGAATATCGCCAGTGAACTCATCATGATTAAAAAATATATATTCATCATTTACTCCTACGCTTACTAGTTTATTACTTAAATTATACGGAGTATTATCTCCGTCTTTTGTGAAAGTTGTTTCTATATCCAATACACTAATCATTAATCTATGTACCTCGCTTTACTAGGCACAATCTTACAAGGAATAATACCATGCCAACCCGTTAATTTATTTTTACTAATACATAATGTTCTAGTAAAATCTTCTTCTCCTTCCCAGTCATCCTTCTTTCCTATACCAATAATTAAATCAGCTTCTGCTGCTTTGCCTGTCTTACTACCCTCCATGTTATTAAAACTTATGTGATTTTTATCATGAGCATCACTACTCGCTTGGCATATTCCAAACATACACACATCCCTTCTACTAGCTATGTCTCTAGTTAATTTATATATCTCTCTCAATTTTTCATGACCACTATTAAAAGTTCCTGACAGTTCTATCTTATCCAATTGGTCCACTATAACTACATCAGGTTTATACTCTTCACAATAACTGTCTATTGATTCCACAGTAAAATCTTTACAATCATAAACATGAATTTTATCTTTTATTTTTTCCCATTCTGCATTGGCTATGTCTGGCTCTGCATCTATGTGGCTCTTAGTCATATCAGAACATGCCTGTATTAATCTTAAAACAATTCTAGAAGGCTTCTCTTCATTGCAAAAAATGGCTATATTATTGATTTTTTCTTGGTATGCAAAACCATTTTCACCACCTACCATGTTAATCCAAAAGGCAGTCTTACCAGATTCCGGTCTTGCAAATATAATAGTGAAGTGTCCCTTACCCACACCCTTTACTTGTTCATTTAGTAATGAGGGTGCAGAAAATTTAAACAGATTACTGTAGTCCATTTCTTTCAGAAGTTCATACAAATCTTTTGTGACTTCTTGAATACTATCCTCGATAGATTCTTCTTGTTGTAAAAGTTTAACAACATTTTTTATATCTCCGCCACCTTCTTTGTAAATGTTTAAAAGTTTTTGTGATGCTTCATGTACAATCTGTGATTGATGCATCTGCTGTATAGTCAGTACAACATTGTCTTCATTGATGTCAACTGTATCTAAGTCAGTCACAACCTGCATTGCTTTGTCTTTATTAGATTGTGTATTGGTAGGATTATAATTTAAATAATTAATATATAAATCATCGTGAAGTATTTCTTTACAGTCAGGTAAATCTTTATAAGTTTTTTCTATGACTGCATAGACATCTAGTAAATTAGCTAGACTACTTTTTTGTATTTTGTTTTTGTATTTTTGATAAAACTCTTTTCTTAAGCAAAGCTTTATAATTTTTAATGCCATCAAATTTTTCATCCGCTGCCCTCTCAAACCTCTTTGATACTTGTTCTAACCTTGGTGCTAATTTTAATATAGATAAAGCCTCTTTTAATTCTTCTGTATCATTCATCTGTGTAATCATCCTCCACTCTAATATTACAATTACTTATAAAGTCTTGAACATCTAAATTAAACTGTTGCATATCCACTAACTCTTTTGCAATAAGTTCTCTAGCTTTCTTATCAGAATGTTCATGTAAATCTTTAACATTTCCTGGAACTTCAAATGTAAAAGTTCTTTCGACTGTTGCCATGATTTTATATTTTGGAAATGGATTACTCATCTGTATCCTCCCATGATTCCTCAGGTATTTTACTTACTACCTCTACTGGTTTAGCTTTCATAAATTCTAAGTTCTTACCTAGTAATACTTTAACTCTACCCTCTATTACATGTTTAACATCATCCATTTTTAAATCAGAAGGTTTCTTTTCGTACATAAAAAAGTCTGACCTAAACCCTGTTTCAGATATGTAGGGAACATGATACTCAGGTCTTCCCTTATATTTATTACTGACAGTATAGCCTGTATCAATACCTTTATCTCTATCTACTTCAAGCCTGTGGTTGGACATAGTTAGGTGATAATGCCAACTCTCCCATGGTATATTATCTTCATTGTCCCAACCTCTATAGACTTGGGATGTAAGCTTCGCATCTATATCTATCTCCGATATTTTTATTATTCCTTCAAAGTGTACTCTGTCAAAAAACGCCATCTACTATTCCTTTCCTTTTTTAAATAATCCAGAGGTGTTTAACTTAGAGGCATCCTCTTTTGCCTTATCTACAACTTCAGCTAACTCCTGTGTTTTTTGAAGCTGTCGAAACTCTTCTTTAGTTTTAGATTGCTCAAGGACTTCGTCTACTGTCATATTAATTTTCTCTTGCCTTAAAAGAAAATTTCTCTCAGCCCACTTCTCTACTCTACCTGTCAAAAATTTATTATGAAGCCTAACTTCTTTTAGGTCTTCTTCTAACTCTTTAATTCTTTTTAATCTATCCCTGCTTTTTTCTTTAGTCTTCTTTAATTGTTCTTCTAACTCTCTAACTATTGCCATGTAATAACTCCTTAATTGTTTCTTGTTTTAAATATTTTAAATCCTTGGGTATGAGAACTATCTTACTATCTACACTATAACCTAGCTTCTTTTGTATGTCAAAAGTCTTAGCGTTAGCATCGGGGTCAAGGCATATATAAACCTTTTTAAATTTACTTCTAATATAATTAGCGTGTTTATCAGATAAGGATGTACCCATAATAGCTATGCCTGTATGGATAGGTGCTACTGCACAAGCTGACACACAGTCTTCAACAATTACTGCATTAGATACATCATTGCCTACTACAAAAGGATACTCACAAGAATTATATTTATACCATCTCGGAACTTTATTAGATAATGTTCTGCCTACTGCACCTCTAACTATGCCGTCTATATCAATAATAAATACTACCCTATCTTGCTTAACATCATACATAATTCTAGCATTACAATCATAAGGATTAATATTATAATCTTTTAAATACTGCATAGCTTTAGGATTGGGATAGATAGAAACAAATGATTTAGGCATAATAAATTTATCTTCTTGTTTTTTCTTGGGTGTAAAAATATTTTCAATATCGGAGATAGAATAACCCCTAGAGTTAGAGCCACTATTATTGCACGATACATGAAAACAATTCCATATAATTTTACCACTAACTTTTCTAATAGATAAAGTATTCCTGTTTAAACAAGAAGGGCAGTCCATTCTAAGACTGCCCCCTTCGTCTATGTTTATGTAATCTAAATCAATTCCTTGCACTATTACCTACTAAGTTTGTAAATATTTGGGTAAGCTGATTACTACCATCGGCGTATCCTTTGTTGTATTGTTCCTCTGCTACTGCATCAATTATATCTTTAAGATGTTTAACAGATTGTTCGGAAAGCACATTGCTAAATGATTTGTCATCAAGCATTTCTTTAAATGTTTCTAGTTTAGATTGTTTACTCATCATCGTACTCCTTATCTGTATCTACTGTTTCTATATGGTCTTCAAACTCGTATGAATTATAACTTTCATTAAGTCCTTCACCATCTCTTGCTTTGTCAGTTGCTTCTTCCTCATCTTTTGCTTGAACAAAATAAGTTTTTTGCACATTCCAAGCTAGCACTACTCTGTAATTAGGCATTGTACTTCCTTTCTTTTGGTAAGTTTCCTATGGTAAAGTCAAAGTCATCTACACGATAGATAAGTTTGATACTCTCTTCCAATTTACTTGGAACTTTTTCTAGCGTCATCAGTCTATACCCTACATCATCTATAAATTTAACTGTATACATTTTCTTCTTGAACTTAAGAAGTCTTATACTGTCGTACCTTATAGATGTAAAGTCATGAGGGTGTCTTTGATGTGCTAAATACCTCTTGTTTTTAAACTCTTTTAAACACATCCCTTGGTCATTTACTGTTATTGGTGAAGGTCTATCGCCGATAGTTTTTATCTCGCCGTCTACAATAGACTTGTATTGCTTCACATCAAATCTAAAAATGCCTTCTCTAAATGTGCCTGTCGATTTTTTGACAAACCCACAATAGAAGAAGCCTTGACCTACCGCTTCTTTGATAGCATTTTTAATTGGTTGGTTTATTATTTGCATTATTTCCCTTTCGTAAATCTCTGCTATGTGTCATGAATAGAATACGCTTAGTAGATTTATTCCAACACAAACCACAAGTTCCACAGCTTTTAGTTTGACCCGCTTGTTCAGGACAGGTAATACCATTCTTGGATACCTTATCTGAATTAGCAGATAGTTTATATTTAGGATAGTTAGAAAAGCGTATTGACCACCTATCCCACCTTTGTTCATTCATCCTTGCAATTCTACCGCCGATAGATTCTTTTGGTGAATGAGCAGTATATCCATAACAGGATATGTTCTCGTATTTGTCAAGCCATTGTTCCCAATGCTCAACATACTTCAGGTCGGGGAAGTCTCCCAAGACATGAAGTCTAAT
>Ga0208159_1001112_pt1 | contig 10261 bp, 18 predicted proteins | sample 9_EtaG_FD_184082 | JGI IMG/M metagenome (GOLD analysis project Ga0208159, IMG submission 184082) | Marine viral communities from the Subarctic Pacific Ocean - 9_ETSP_OMZ_AT15188 metaG (SPAdes) (version 2) | ecosystem: Environmental > Aquatic > Marine > Oceanic | place: Pacific Ocean | collected... | reverse complement strand
ACAACTAGAATGAGTTCAGGTATGCCTGATCTTACAGGTTTAGTTTTAGCTGACACAGCAACAGCAGCAAATATTGCTATCGCTGATGGAATTATTGCAGTTGTTAATTACACAGGTGCAGCAGCATGTGCTGTAGCATTACCAGCAGCAACTAAAGGTGCGATTGCGGTTTATGTTCAATCTAAAGATACAGCTGGTGGAGTTTTAACTTTAACTTTCGATGCAGCAGGATCTGATGTTTTTGCTACAGGTTCTTTAATCGAATCAAGAGCAGCGAATGAAGTAACTTTTGATACTTCAGCAGCAGGTGAAACTAAATTAGTATTCACTCCAGCTAACGCGGCAACAAACTGTTTTACAACTGGAAGCAAAATTGCTTTTATGTGTTTTGAAGATGGCACATGGCACATTGCATCTGAAATGACTGGTGCAGCGGCAGCTGTTACTGGTGCGTTTGCATTTGCAGCGTAATAATTAATTAGTGGCTCCTTCGGGAGCCACCAACTAGGAGAATTTTTTATGGCTTTCAAAGGCGATATACAAGCAACAAGATCAGATGCTGCTGCAGGTGCAAGTGCAGTAATTGCTCAACCTATAAGATTAAGAGGGATTATCATTGCATCAAGTGGAGGTGGAGCAGGAACATTAGAATTAACTACTACATCAAATACTGGAACAACATTATTCCAAGCAGATATTCCGACTGGAGATGTAATTAATTTTAATTTTCCAGAAGATGGAATTTTATTTCCTGCAGGAATTTTTTGTAAAACAAAAACTCATGTAGCTGCATATACTTTATTAACTGATAAATACTCAGGTCCTAATATGACAGGACAGAACGGATAATTATGAGTGGTGGTGGAAGCTTTACTTCAGATCAATCGGTAGTTCATGCTACAAGTACAACACAAATGGTGCCTACAACTAGAAGAGCAAGATTGACATCAATACAAGGAAAAGGAAATAGTGCTAGCGGATCTGTAATTTTTAGAACTGGTGGTGCTACAGGAGATATTATTGCAACATATTTATTCGGAGAAGAGGGTTTAGATATGTATATACCTGGTTCTGGAATTCTATTTGTAAACGGAATTCATGCAACAATAGCAGGAACAGGTGGAGTAACTATAACATTTACGTAATATGAGCAAAGCCAAATATTTAGTTGCTGGTGGTAAATATGCAGGAAAAAAGATTATTGATCTTGTAAAAAGTATCAAAAAAAGTAAGAGAGCAAAAAAATCAAAAGCTAAATTTGAAAAAACATACGGTTACAAACTCAATCAAAGTGTAAAAAAATATCAGAATGTTGCAAGTAGTGGTAGTAGCGATAAAGCTGCAATAATTCCAGCAGCTAAACAAACACAAAGAGGTAGTTCATTTAGAGTTCACAGAGTGAGAGGCACTGGTGCAAATTCTACTAGAGGTATGGGTAGTGGTAGACAAATAGGAAGTTCTGGATCAGCCGAGTCTTGGAGATCTGATATGGAGAAACTGACAAACATGCCTTCTTTTAATGATGTTTTTAGATCAGTGTTTAAAAAAAAGAGAAAAGCTTTAGGTGGTATAGCTAGTTTCAAAAGAGGTGGAGATAACATGCCTGCAAGAAACAAAAAGAATTTTAGACCTACAGATAAAGGTGCAGGTATGACAAGAGCTGGTGTTGCTGCATACAGAAGAGCCAACCCAGGTTCAAAATTAAAGACAGCAGTTACAGGTAAAGTAAAACCTGGATCAAAGGCTGCCAAAAGACGTAAATCGTTTTGTGCAAGAAGTGCAGGACAAATGAAAAAATTTCCAAAAGCTGCTAAAGATCCTAATTCAAGATTAAGACAAGCAAGACGAAGATGGAAATGTTAATTGCTTTTTAGATAATATTATACTATCAAGAATCAATGATTCTTGGAGTAAACATATCCCACAATCCATCTATTTGTTTTTATGAGAATCAAAAAGTAACATCTTTTTATAATGAAGAAAGATTCATAAACAGAAAAAATTTCCAACCATCCTCCACTAACTTTGACATTTTTCAATCAATTCTACAAAAAATAAATATTAAACCTGAAGTTGTTTGTTATTCTTCTTTTGGAAGATTTGAGCCTTATACAGATGAAGATTATAGAATAATTGATAAAATTCAAAAACAACTTGATAATCCTAAATATTATTTTGATGAAAAAAATCATCACATTTATCATGCTGTAACTGGTTTTTACTTTTCAGATTTTGATGAAGCGGTAGCCATAGTTGTTGATGGAGGAGGAGCTTGTACCTACAAAGTACCATTTAGAGAAGTTGAGTCTTTGTATAAAATAAATAAAACAAATGTTAATTGTATTTATAAACACAGCTCTTCAAGACAAGACTATAATGGTTTTTTTACAAATTATAACAAAACTCTAGAACAATATGATAACGGTGTATTACATAAATATTCTCAACAAGCTGTTGGAGGTTGGTTATTTATTGAAGCTTGTAGACAAACAGGTTTTCAAGATGAAGACGCAGGTAAACTAATGGGCTTAGCATCTTACGGAAATACTGAAACACAATACAACTTAAATTATGAAAGTGTTAAAATTGCAAAAGAAGTACAAGAAAGATCTTTTTTGCAAACTTGTGAATTAATAAATAAAGCATCAGAAAAAAGTTCAAACATTATTTTATCAGGTGGTTATTTTTTAAATTGTTCTAATAACTTTAAGTATGTAAAACAATTTCCAAAGTTAAATTTTTTTGTTGATCCAGTACCTCATGATGGAGGAACTGCTATTGGTGCATGTATATATTATGAAAATTATAAAAAATAAAGAAGAAGCCGTAGAAGTATTACTAAGTCAAAAACCCTTAGTCATTTTTCAAGGTAAAAGTGAATGGGGACCTAGAGCTTTAGGAAATAGATCTATTCTTTTTGATGCAAGAAATAAAGATGCTAAAAATATAGTTAACCAATATAAAAAAAGAGAATGGTGGCGACCTCTTGCAGGTACAGTTCTTCTTGAGTATGCAGAAAATTATTTCGATTTTGGAAGTCTTAAAGAAAGTCCTTTTATGTCATTTGCTGTAGATGCAAGAAAAAGTGCTTTTGATGAAACTCCTGCAATAGTTCATGTAGATGGGACTTGTAGAGTACAAACAGTTACTGAAAAACAAAACAAACATTACTATGATTTGATAAATTGTTTTTTTAAAAAAACAGGAACTCCCATTCTTTTGAATACATCTTTTAATTTAGCAGGTTTTCCCATTGTTGAAGATTTTAAACAACTAGAATTTACTTGTGACAATTCTGATTTTAAAGATATTTATATTCCATAAAATTTATGCTATTTTAATCTATGGCATACTTGAACGCAAACATTCCTCCTATATACTGTAAAGTACGAAAGGAATATTTATATGATCTTAAAGAACATTTTGATGAAAGCGAAGACTGTGTTATCTTCGGTATTACATCCATTTCAGGACGTGCAATCTTATTTAACATCATGCTTCCAAATGGTGCGTGCTTTTGGCGTTTGCCTATCTCAGCGTTTTTCCAAAAACAATTTGATAGAGCCAATGTGCCGAATATGCAGACGCACGAGTTGGAATTGTGGAACTGTTTCAGCTATTGGCCTAGCGTCCATCGCTTTGATTGGTTGGCTGGTATAAAAGGAAAATTTCTAGGGCTGAATAAAAAGTTTTATCATGGAGAATATTTATTCACACTTGATTGGGCTCATCCAGAAACTAACATCTTGGATACTGAACATTCTGAAATCCCTCAAGAGCATAAGTGTGCACATATATTGGCTCTTGCTAACGGGAATTATGCAGCTCAGCCTAATAATCGTATTCTCTGGCATGTTAATAGTTATACTACTGATAACAGCTGGCCAGATTACAAAGTTCAGAATACATACTGGGATGCTGAAGATAGTGGAATGGTTACAGAAGATAGCGATAAAATGTTCTATGAAATGGAAGAAGTAAAAGACAACAAAAGGACTTACGAAAAATATAAAGAATACGCTAATGATTTATCCTTTGAAAATGATGATAATAAAGATGATTGATAAATGGGTATATAAGTTTTTTGGTGCACTAGACAAGCTCACTTCTATCATAGATAATCTCTTCCAAGAGAAAAAAAAGAAAAAATGATTATGCGAGGTAAATATTATGGATTACAGGTTTACTGCTATCTTAATAATATTATTTGTTGCCTTAGCTTTTTTAGGAGGACCTAATGTCCAATAAACCACTTAACATCGGAGAAGAAGCACGTGTGCAGATGCCGATGAAAACGGTAGCTTCCCTGATTGTGCTCGTTGCGATGGGCGTGTTCGCTTATACGGAGCTGACTGCGAGGTTGGTATCGTTAGAGACATCGCGTGAGTTGTTTGAAAATGATTTGTTAAAAAGATCTGAGCAAGTCCCTACGGACCAGGAGCAACATTTTTTAATTGAGGATTTATACAAGTCTGTAGAGAAAATGGAACAGACACAAGAGATGAATATGACAAACAAAGTTAATATAGAATTTTTAAGAGAACAATTAGATAAAGCTCTAGCTGATATCGAAGATTTAAAAGATAAAGTTAGACAAAATGGAGGTCATTAATGGAGTTGATTATAGCCTTACTTATGATTGTAAACGGAGAGATCAAGGAGCATAGAATACAAGAAACAATGTCTGAATGCCTTAAAGGCAAAAGAGTTGCTATGAGGTCAAACAAAAACAATAATATTCAGTATCAATGTATTAAATCTATGGCTGAATTAGAATCAAACATTGATGGATCTAAGTCTATCAAAAAATTAATATTGGAGTAATTATGCAATTATCACGAAATTTCTCCCTTCAGGAGCTTATTAAATCAGATACTGCTATACGTAAAGGTATAGATAATAACCCAAATGCAGATCAAATAGAAAAATTAAAATTGTTATGTGAAAATATTTTACAACCGGTACGTGACCATTTTGGCAGAGTCAAGGTCACCTCGGGTTACCGTAGCGAAGAGTTGTGTGGTGCCATCGGCAGTTCGGCTAGATCACAGCACTGCAAAGCTGAGGCGGCAGATTTTGAATGTATCGGAGTAGACAATGCTGAACTTGCTGATTGGATACATAAGAACCTTACCTATGATCAGCTGATTGTTGAATACTATAAACCTGGAGAGCCCAACAGCGGGTGGATTCATTGTAGCTGGATAGAGGATCAACCAAGAGCTTCTTTCTTGCATGCTTTTAGAAAAGATGGTAAAACACAATACAAACCAATCTTAGGGAGTGCTAAAGATCTGGTTTGATCTTATGGCTAAAATAGAATTAATTGATTTACCAATACCTAGTGTTCTTAACAAAGAAGTTATTGAATATCTTGGAAGAATAGATTGGAGGTTTGCTAATGACAAACCTAATATGTTTCAAAGACCTTTCACTGATGTAATTGCAGGAACTCAAGCAAAAGATTTTGGTATGTATCATACAAGCTTAGAGGATATGCATGGTACAAAAGGAGATCCATACTTAAATACTTTTGGTAAATGGGTTTTCCATTTAACAGCTGAAAAATCAAAACATGCAATGGTAGCTCCAAGAAGAATGTATTGGAATTTTTATACTCCAAACGCAGGACCTGATTGGCATTGTGATGAGGATACTTTTGGCCACTGTGTTTCAATACTATATAATTTACACACAAACGATGGTGGAACAGAATTTGAAACAGGAGAAAAAGTACATAGTAAAGAAGGTCAAGCACTAGTTTTTCCATCTCACTTAATACATAGAGGATTTGCTCCTACAGAATTTTACCATAGGTTTAATTTAAATATGATCGTACATTTGAAAAATTACAAAAATCCAAATGACAAGTAATTTACAATTTCAGTTTTTACCAACATTTCCCATAGCGATAACAAGGCTAGACAAAGATAAGTTTGAAAAAATTTACAATGAATGTTTAAATCTTAAGGACCACAATATGCAGAGATTTAAAACAGGATTGTCTGGGATAGGAACACCTATTCACTACAGATTAAGAGAGTGCCAGGATATGCTTACTGAAGAAGTTTTAGGTATTGCAGATGCTTATCAAAAAAACCATGATATTAGATTAAGAAATATTTATTGCACTAATAACGATCTTGCTTTTAACGGAAAAGATATGTGGGTTAACTATCAAAAAAAGAATGAATATGTACCCTTACACCATCACGAGGGAGTTCTATCTTGGGTTCTTTGGGTAAAAATACCTTATGATGTAAATGAAGAAAGAAAAGAAGATCTTGATGATAAGGGAGATTCCATTACAACTTGTTTCAACTTTTGTTATTTTGACATAGCTGGAAACCAAAGAACACTTCCTATACCAGTGGATAAATCTCAAGAAGGAGTTTTAATGATGTTCCCATCTAAATTATTACATCAAGTAAATCCTTTTTATAAATCTGATGGAGAAAGAATATCAATATCGGGTAACATTAGATATGAAACTGTGGTATAATTAATTATGGCAATATCAAGAGGTCAAATACCAGCTCAAATAGATGGCAAATTAAGAGGTGCTAGAGGTGAAAAAAAGAGAAAACAACAAGTCAAAAAGAAACCCAATAGCAAAAAACCTAAGGTCTTCAAAATTTAGTCAAAAAGTGTTACAATCCAAGAAATTGTACAACCGTAAAAAGGATAATAATGGCTACTTCAGGGACTACAGCATTTGATCTGTCTATAGAAGAAATAATTCAAGAAGCATACGAGAGATGCGGAATGGCTACAACTAGTGGTCATAGTTTGAAATCAGCAAGAACAAGTCTTAATTTGTTGTTTGCAGAATGGGCAAACAGAGGAATCCATTTATGGAAAGTATCATTGCATGAGAATACTTTAGTTTCTGGTCAAGCGGAGTATTCAGTAAGTGCTGGAGTGAGTGATGTCTTAGAAGCTTTTGTATCAACTACTGCTGCAGGTTCAAACACAGCAAGCACACAAGATGTGTCTTTAACTAAAATAGATAGATCTGCTTATGCTGCATTACCAAATAAATTAGCGACAGGTCAACCTTCTCAATACTATGTTGAAAGAGAAACAACTCCTAAAATTTATTTATACCAAGCACCAGATGTAGTTACTTACAAAGTATTGAAATATTACGTAATAAAAAGAATTGAAGATGCAGGAGCTTACACAAATGATGCAGATGTAGTTTTTAGATTTTTACCATGTATGGTTGCAGGATTAGCTTATTATTTAGCTATGAAAAATGCACCACAATTAGTACAACAAAATAAATTAATTTATGAGGATCAATTAAAAAGAGCTTTGGATGAAGATGGTCAAAGAGCATCAACATATATTACACCGCAATCTTTTTATCCTAACGGAGTTTAATTATGGCAAAATGGGCAACAGGTAAAAGATCACAATCAATATCAGATAGATCTGGGATGGCTTTTCCTTATACTGAGATGGTAAAAGAATGGAATGGATCATTAGTTCATTACTCTGAGTTTGAACCTAAGCACCCGCAGATTAGAAGAAGACATTTTACAGCTGATGCAATAGCTTTACAAAATTCAAGAAACATGAAGTTTCAACAACCTATTCAACCATTTATAAATACAAATACAAGCGATGTAACAATCGCTAGTTCTGGTGGAGCATCAGTAGGTGTTGCAAATTTAACACTACCAGGTGATTTTGCTTTTATAACAACAGGTCACCCACCTGAATCTGCAGAAGGAGCAGCTATTACAACAATGTTTCCTGCGGATCCATCACAACAAAATAGAAACAGACAATTAGAAATAACCCTTCAGGGTGTAACAGTGAGTATATCATAATGGCCATAACACATTCAGCATTTTTAACACAAGTAAGAAACTACACAGAAGTTGATCAAAATGTTTTAACTGACCAAATTATACAAGATTTTATACGATCTGTAGAATTAGATATAGCAGGTAAAGTTGATTATGATGATTTAAGAAAGTATGTAACATCTACTTTTACTGCAGGAAACAGATATGTAATTTTACCAGGAGATGCGATAATTGTTAGATCAGTACAAATTATAGATAGTAATAACCTTAGAACTTTTTTAGAAAAAAGAGATACAAGTTTTATATCTGAGTTTGCACCAAACGATAATACAACAGGAACTCCTAAGTATTACGCTAACTGGGAAGATAATGTACAACAAGGACCTGTAATTTTAGTTGCTCCAACTCCTGCAAATGCAGATACAGTTCAAGTTAATTATATCAAAAGTCCACCTCAATTTACTAGTACATCAAATACTTATTTATCTACAAACCAAGAGTCCATGTTATTACATGGTGTCTTAGCTGAAGCATTTAGATTTTTAAAAGGTCCTATGGATATGTACAAACTCTATGAAACAAAGTACAATGAGGAAACACAGAATTTTGCCCTACAACAAATGGGTAGAAGAAGACGTGCGGAGTATGATGATGGTGTACCAAGAGTGGTAATCCCTTCACCTTCTCCAAATAAGCAAATTAATTAAGGAGGCCAATATGGCAATAACAACAAATGCAATTTGTAATTCTTTCAAAAAAGAATTACTACAAGGTAAACACGACTTTGATACTGCTCCGAACGGAGATACATACAAGTTAGCTATGTATACGAGTTCAGCAACTTTAGGTAAATCAACTACAAACTATATAACAGCTAACGAAGTTTCTTCTCCATCTGGAGGCTACTCTGCTGGTGGAAAAGCTCTTGTTAATCAAGGTGTAAAAGTTTCATCATCAGTAGCTATTACTGATTTCGCTGATTTATCTTTTCAAGGAGTTACATTAACTGCAAGAGGTGCACTAATTTATAATACACAAACAGACGGTGGTTCTTCAACTACTGACGCTGTTGCTGTATTAGATTTTGGAAGTGATAAAACTGCAACATCTGGAACATTTACAATCCAGTTCCCTGCATTCACAACTTCTGCAGCTATTTTAAGATTAGCGTAATAAGTTAAAGGATATGAATGTCAAACACATGGGGTGCACTTAGTTGGGGACAGGGAGATTGGGCCGGTCAAGGTGATGTCTCTCAAAATCTAACAGGTATAAGTGCATCCTTTAGTGTTGGACAAGTTGTTTCTGATGCCGAACTACAAATAGGTTGGGGTGGAGACACATGGGGCGAAAACGAATGGGGTGATCTATCTGGATCACAACCAGTAGCTGTAGGATCACAAGCTACTTTCTCAATAGGTTCTGTTTCTGAATTAATTAATGCTGACGCAACTGTAACTGTTACAAACGTTGGCCAAATGGCTTTTGGAGCACCATCTGCAATAGGTGGAACTTCTATCAATCAAGACGTTACAGGACAACAACTTACATCATCGATGGGTGATGAAACAATTAACATTGGTGTTAACATTACAGGTATCGCAGCAACATATAGTATTGGAGCTGCAACAGTTGATGATTCAACTTTAACAGGTATTGGTTGGGGTAGAGGATCATGGGGAGAGTTTGCTTGGGGCGTAGCATATTCTGCTTTAGCTCAAGGACAACAATTAACTTCTACTTTAAACTTCCCAGCTACAGGTGCATTTACTGATGTAAACGTAAGTGTGTCTGGTCTTGAATTAACATCTACTTTTGCAAGTCCATCATTCTCAATTACTATCGACCAAGATATTTTTGTATTAGCTACTGAAGATCAATTAGATGCTACTGCAGGATCTGTAGCAGATGTGACGGGAACAGCTACTTTAGATGTAACAGGCAGTCAGGGAACGTTATCAGTAGGAAACCCAGAAGCAGGTTTATTCTTAGATATACCAGTAACTGGAGTACAACTTACTTCGACACTTGGAAACTTCAGTCTACAGCAATCTACAATTGAGCCAGTAACTGGGCAACAATTAACATCTTCTTTAGGAACTGCTGATGAAGTGCCGGATCAAATTGTTGGAGTCAGTGGTATTCAATTATCAGGATCTGTTGGACAAATCACAATGACTGGAGATGCTCTTGTACAGCCTACGGGCGTGCAGTTGACTTCTTCAACAGGAAGCCCTAATATTACAGCCTGGCAGGAGATTGACCCTGGAGTAAATAATGTTTGGACAGAGGTTGATTTGGCAGCATGATTAATGTAAAATCAATAATTATTTAAGGAGAATTTTTTATGGCATCAAGTTATTCAGCAGACCTCAAACTAGAATTGATGGTAACCGGTGAGAACGCTGGTACATGGGGTGATAAAACAAACGATAATTTAAAAT
>Ga0208159_1001111_pt1 | contig 10265 bp, 8 predicted proteins | sample 9_EtaG_FD_184082 | JGI IMG/M metagenome (GOLD analysis project Ga0208159, IMG submission 184082) | Marine viral communities from the Subarctic Pacific Ocean - 9_ETSP_OMZ_AT15188 metaG (SPAdes) (version 2) | ecosystem: Environmental > Aquatic > Marine > Oceanic | place: Pacific Ocean | collected... | reverse complement strand
GATGACGTTAAGGATGATATGCACGAGTTGATGGATGCACTAAGAAGATTAGAAGATAAGTTGGATAAGGTATTAATAGGAGGTAGGTAAAGTGGAAACAAGATTCTATACTCCACAAGAGGGAGAAATATTACTCCAATCAGACCCTACACCTATGGCAATTCGTACTGCTGTCATGCCACAACAGGGTGCTATTTACGCATACAGGCAGGGGGGTGATAGAGTACAAGTTCCTACCGACTATTTTACAACACGAACACAAGCACCAGTACAAGAAAGACAAAAAATGGCAGAAACAACTCCTATAACACCTCCAAAAACAGGTGAACAACTTATAGAGCGTCTTGGTGAGCAAGCAACAGGTACTGAACAGACCGTTCCTGAAGCAGGTAAAATAACAACCACACCCCAACAAATACAACAAGATGAATTATTAACTTCACCTACAGGGTTGCAAACTGTAGATATGACAACAGGCATGGCATCTAAAGATAATCTTGCCGTTCCAACATCTACTAAGACAGTCGCAAACACATACAATGCTAATCTCGTTGGAAATACACCTGAAGCTGTTGCTGCACAAGGTAAACTATCAACAGAATCTCTCATTGGAGACGTGCAAGGTGCAGTGTCTGAACAGTCTCAGGTAACTGCACAAACAGAAGAATTAGATCCCAAAGCGTCTGTACAGTATCAACTATCACAACTGTACGAAAGTTTAGAAGAAGGTAAACCTTTACCTGCATGGGCAGCGCCTGCCGTGAGAGCAGTGAGTGGCATCATGCAACAAAGAGGTCTTGGTGCATCTAGTATGGCTTCTGCGGCCATAACACAAGCTATATTTGAATCAGGCATACCCATAGCAAAAGCTGACGCTGATAGATTTGCAACCATACAGTTACAAAACTTAAATAACAAACAACAGGCTGCTTTACAAAATGCTATGACTTTTGCTGCTATGGATAAAGCAAATCTCGATGCAAGAATGACTGCGGCCGTAAATAACGCTAAGTCATTTTTATCTATCGATATGGCTAATCTTGACAACAAGCAAAAGACACAATCAATAGATTATCAAGGTAAACTACAAGCTTTACTTACTGACGCTGCGGCACAAAACGCATCAGGACAATTCAACGCAAAATCACAAAATCAACTTGATGAGTTTTTTGCAGAGCTTGACGGTCAAATACAACAATCTAACGCAAACAGATTGGCTGCAACAGAGCAGTTTAACGTAGATCAGGCAAACGCCAACGCAAGATATGTACAAGGTCTAAATGATCAAAGAGAACAGTTTAACTTAAATATGCAAACACAGATAGACCAGTCCAACGCTGTGTGGAGAAGAAACATAAACACTGCTAACAGTGCAGCTCAAAACGAAACAAATAGACAAAATGCACTTAATACTTTAAATGTAAGCCAATCAGCACTAAATGCACTATGGCAGAGGTACAGAGATGAAGCATCGTGGTTGTTTACATCGTCTGAAAGTGCAAAGCAAAGAGAACATCAATTAGCTTTGACAGCTATGGAAGTATCTGCACAAACTAACATGTATGAGATGAAAAGCGAAAACGACATGTACGGTGCGTTAGGGGGAGCGACATTAGCAGGCATATTTGGATTATTAGGATAAAGGAGTTAATCAATGCTTAAAGCTTTGTTACCTGCATTAGCCTTCTTTGGGTCAGTGGCTTATGCAACATCAGGAACAGGAACATCCAAAACATCAAGGACAAAAACATCAGGTGGTTTTTTAGACAGAATTGAACCTAAAGCAGGAGATAGTGCGTTTTCATCTTTTTCAAAAGGTGTGTCTAAATACGCATATGAAGGTTTATTTGGTAAGGGTGGATCACTTTCACAAGTATCCGATACAACGATACCGAGAAGAGTATCTGCACCTGCCGTTGCATCTGTGCAACCAGTAAAGGCAACAGCCACACAGTTTTACGTTCCGGGATTATCAAATGAAAGACTTATGAGCAAGGCACAAATCGCTGCAGGCAATCCTACAATAAATGCCATATTTGGAAAAGCCATGCAGTATAATCCACGTGTAGGTAGAAATATTAATATAGCAAAAGCAAGTGATCTTAAAAATATAAAATCACGAATTAGTCCAAAACAGGTGTACGCATGATGCAACAAACTCCACCAGATACTAGTGTAGAAGCACTAGATAGGTTCAACAGACCACCACCCGGTCACAGTTTAACTGGGCCGCAAGGTAAATGGGCGTGGGAAAAACCACCACGTTTTGCTGATCCTGAAGAAGCGATTGATTTTATAATAGATCAAATGGAAGTGCCGACAGTGCAGAATGATATGTTATCACTTATGGTAGCAGGTATATCTATAGAAGAGATAGTTGACAGTGTGGGCATAGGTGGTTTTGCAACAGGACATTTCAATCCTGACGTTGCAGAACTTATCAAAGCACCTATCGCTGTATATCTTGCAGGATTGGCTGTAGAAAATGATATACAACCAAAGATGTTCAACACTAAAGACGGTATGCCACGTGAAGATGGTAATGTAGATGAAGCACAGGTTATGAACATCATGCAAGATCGTTCACCAGAAACCTTACAAGTTATGGCTGAAATGGAAGGTGAACAAGAGCAGATTGAGGGCGAGTCTTTTCTTTCACCTCAATTAGATGAAAAACCTGTACAAGAAGAAATGGGAGAAGTGTAGATGGGATTCACACCATTTAAAGCGTTTGTAAAAGGTGGAGCAGAGTTTGCTCAAAAGGTTGCACTTGCTCGATTAGAAGGTGAGTACGAACTTAGAAAAGCAAAAGGAACTGCAGACGCAAAAGCAAAAGCAGCACTAGCAGGCAGACTTACACATTTTAAAGCAGGAGATGTGGATTTAACATTTACTGACTCTGATGCCAAAGACATTAAAGCTCGTAATCAGGGTAATATAACAGACATGTACACTGTTCTAGGATCAGATAATTATCAAAGGTTTATTAAAGCTGCTAGTAAAGAAGCAGGAGGTGCAGATAAGATAAGAACGTTTAATACATTTCTTATAGGAAGAGTTCAACCATTCATCAAAGATGGTGCTATCGAAGAAAAGATAGGAGATGCAGTAAAAGTTGTTAAACATGAAGATATAACCATACCTTATAGCCAATCTTTAGAGCAAGGATATGGAAAAGAATTTATGAAAGATGTGGTAGCACCTTCATACAAAGTAGAATACGAGAGATTTCAAAGAAAATATCCTAAAAAATTAGGATTACTAACTGACAAAAAACTTACATCAGATGGATATGTTCAGTATTCACATGTGCCGTACTTAACAGAAGATGTATATAAATCTGAAGATGGAAGATACATAATACAACAAGCTAACGATGCTGCAAAAAAATTAAATGTTCCATACCAAAAGTTGCTTGGATCTTGGCAAGTTGGAACAGGTGATGAATTAAAAGATGTAAAAAAGCAAAGAGTGATATGGGATGTGTATGGTAATTTGAAAAAAGTATTACCTCCTGAAGGCATAGATTTAAAGAACATAGGAACTTACACACAGTTTATTTCTGCAGCAAGAAAGACAGCTTACGACAATGGTGTAAGTCCTGATCAATTCGCTAACATGTTGCAAACATTTGTGCCGTCTTTCTCAAGCAATGAAACAATGCCATTTATATACACAACAAGTTCTGTTAGAGATGATGCAATAAGAAACGAACATGCCAATCATTTAAAATCAGAGTACAAAATAGATCCTAAAGAAGCAGCAGTAAAGGCATCGGCTGCTAACCAAGCCGCAGGAATTGCAGGTAGGATGATTGTAGAGTTTAGAAAAAATCAACAAGCAGTAGGTCAAGGTGCGTTACAGCCTACAGTTTCAGGTGTGGCTAAATCAATAGAGGGATTTTTTGGAAGCACAGGTATATTTGCAGGGTTTGGAAATTTAGCGGCTTGGATATCAGATAAAAATGGTTTTAATCAAAATCAAGTATCACGAAGTAGATTACAGAACACACTAGCTACATATCAGAAAAACTTTGATGAAAGGGATGCTACTGGTCAATTAACTTCTAATGCACGAAAAGCTCGTGTTGAATTTATGAAATTTAATTTAGCTTATGCAATGGCTTCTGCGTTTCAAGGTGGCACAGGTGGTAGAACAATATCTGACCAAGATATTGAAAACATGATGGCAGCTATGAAGTTTGAATTTGACAGTAGTGAAGATATAATAATAGAGTCTTTACAAACCATTCAATCTGTCATGAAAGACGTAGCAGTTATACAAGATGGTTACAGAAAAGGTGGTAAAGCTGCAGGCGTATCCTATCTACTTGAAAAAACAAATCAAGACTTTGGTGTTGACTTTGCAGGGGGAGGTAATTACGCAGATTATGCTGTTGCTAAATTAGAAGGTAAAGTAGCAAAACAGGGTAAATTTAATGTACAATTAAAAACAATTAAAAACCCAAAATATATTTCAAAACAAAAAACACCAAACGTTCCAAAATTTATAACAGTTCCAAAGTAACAAAAGGTTAATTCATGGCACAAACTCAAGATGTAGGGGTATTTCCTGACACCAAGATAGAAGAAGAAGTTGTAACAAGAAGTCCTAAAGGTGTTCTTGGCATAGCTGATGAAGCACTTGGTATCACAGATGAGTCAAAAGAATCTGTTAGATTTGGAGATCAACCCGGACAACTTATAGTTAATCCACTAAATGTAAACAGAGTATTTAATTACGGTGAATACTTTGATAAAGATTTTTTTGATCAAAATAAAGATATAGAAGGTATGCTTCTAGGTAATAATCAGGCTATAGAATTTGATAAAAACTTACCATACGAAGATAAAATAGAGTTGTTTAATCAGTATCAACCTAAGTTATTATTTGGAAGAAGTGATACAGAACTTGATACAGATGGACAAAAGAAAACAACAGGCATATACAATGTTGACGAAAGAGTAGACACAATTCTACGAAGTAACATTGAAGAAAAAATACAATCTGAAGTGGACAAAAGTGTTCGCCCAACTATTGTTCCTAATCCGTTTACTGAAGCACCTGCACCATTTAGTATGGAATATTATAAAAAAGACCCAAAGACAGGAAGATTATTACCTAGCTACCAAGAAAGTCCGGGAAGAAGAGCAAAAGAGTTTCTTAGATTTTTAGATAAAAGTTTTCCTAATATGGGTGCTAAAACAAAAGCAAGCTTAGTTAACAGAAACATATATGGTAGAGTTGACCTCAACTTTAAAATGCCTGATGAGAAGGAAACAGATACAGCAGGTTCAGGATTAGTATTAGGAGAAAAGTTAGTAACTCTTGCAACAGACATACCACGTGCTATAGGTGATTTAATTATAACAGGTATTGGTGCAGGTGGTGAATTAGCCTATGACGGTTTTAAAAATTTGTACAATGCAGCAAGCAGAGAAGCTACATTTAAAGATCAATATCAATTATTGTATCAGGGTGATGGTTGGTACATACCTAATCCTTTTGCTGAAAAAGGTAGAGATTTAATCAGATCCTTTCTAGGTCCTGACTCTGCAGAAGTTTATCAAAAAAGATTAGCACAAGATAATATACTTGTAACTAAAGAACAAGCAAACAAAATATTAAACTACACCTCTGACGCTGCAGATGCCATAACCTTAGTCACACCTCAACTTGTAGGTGAAGCAGCCCTTCTCGCAAAAGTTACTCAAAAAGGTGCAAGAAAACTCTTTGAAGAAGATTTTAAATTATACCAAGCAAATAACAAAAATTTAAAAGGTCCTGAATTAGTTCAAGGTTTTCTGGATGAAAGAAGATCTAAGCTACCCATATACAACAAATTAAAAACATTTTTAGATAAAAACAAATTAAAAGAAGGTGCTGACTTAGCAGAGTCTGCGAAACCAATAGAGCAACGTAGTTTAGTAATAGAAGCAAACGATAGATTAAAAAGTCTACGAGGTGAGTTAGCTGATGCTATAAGAACAAAAAGAGCAGAATACAAAGCTCTTGCCCCTGAAGCAAAAGCAGTTATGACTCCTCTTCTTAAAAAAGAATACCTAAACACAGAAGAAATATTCAAGTTAAAAGCACAAGTAACAGAAGCAGAGATGTTTGTCCGTATGGCAGAACAAACAAGTGCTGTGCCTAAATACATGAGAGATATGTTTAAAGACACAACATACTTTGCCACGATTGCTGCAGCCACTGGACAACAGTTGACTACAAGTTTTGGTGTAGATCCTCAAGTGGGTTATCTTGTGGGAATGGGAACTTTAATGGTTGCAAACTATACACAAGGAAGCAACTTATTAGGTATACGTTCTTACTTAGAAAACAGACACGCATACAATGAAACTAATATGCTTACTGTTCTTAGAAAAAGTGGTGCTTTTGAAGAAGGCACAACAAGTCAAGATGTCTTGGCCGCACTAAGAAATCCTGTTCTTGATGGTGTAAATCCGTTGACTGGTAGAAAATTTACTTCAAGTGAAAGAAAACTAGCACTAGATTTATCAAAAAGAATAAACTCTTTAGCTCCAGAGATTAGAGATCAAGTTGTTGCAAATATAATGTACTACAAAGACATGAGGAAGTCTCTAGCAAAAGCAGGAATACCTGATGAGTTGCTTGAAACAAGTTTTGCCGATATGTCTGGTCTTGCTTTGTTTGACGCATTAGAAGATTCTTTTTACTATTCTGTAAGTCAATCAAAAGCTTTTGACAAAGGAACACAAGAAACTTTTCTATCATTGCAAAACAGTCGTACTAAACTTATGCAATCTCTTGAGGGTCACTTAAATAATATTTTGCAGTTGAAAGTAGATAAAAACAATCCTGCTATTGTAGAGTTTACAGGAAAAATATCAGAAGCTTTAAGTGATACAAAATTAAAAGGGGATGAGTTAAGATCGATCGCAGAGACTTATGTGAAATCTAAAGCTCAACTTTTACAATCTTATCTGCACGGTCATGATATAAAAGGTGTTCAAGATGCTATCAAAGCAGAATACGGTGATGTTATGGAGATGGCAGATTCACTGTTAGATGACACCTTAAAATTATCTTTGTTGGGTGACATGAAATCTGTGCAACAAAGTAGAGAAAATTTAAAGTTAATTGAAGATAGTATAAATAAAGAATTTTACACAACTATAGCTAATCAAAGATCTACGATCAACGATAGAGCAGGAAAAATTCCTAGTGTTAACGAGATTAATTTAGCTAAATACAATGATGAAAACGCTTCACTAGGTAGATTAGCTATCATGAGTAGAAAGATGGCTAAAGCAAGAGCTAGACTACCATTCCAAGAATTTGATATAAAATATGGAAATCAATTTGGAACTGACGCATCAGAGTTAGGTCTTAAAATACTTGACGATATAACAGCAGGAGACAGAGCAAGTAAAGGTTTAGCCAGTCAGCTAATGACAAGTGGAGATGAAGCTAAGATATTCTCTGTTTTAAATAGTGGTGCTAGAAAAACAATAGATGCAATGATAGAAGCGACAGGTAACGTTGAATTTAGAACACAATACATGGATGAAATACGTGACACTCTACCTGATGCTTTAAAAAATAAACCTATCACAGACTTAGATATAGTTTCATACGCAATAAGAAATGATAATTTAAATGTAGGAATAGCTTTGAGTATGGATGAAACTTTACGTTTATACTCTGCTCTAAGTGCAAAATCATACAAAGCATACAGATCTAACAATACAGGAGTTTCACAAGCTTATGGAGAGTACGCAAAAGCTGCAGATAAACTATTTGATAATGTGGTAGACGCACGAGGAGTTCCTGTAGCTGATGATGCTTTAAAACAAATAAATGACGAACTTGTGCAAATGCGACTAACGTACCAAAATGAATACACCACACCCTATATGACTAAAGACACAAACGTAGCACGTTGGACAAATCCTGAAAGTGCAACAGTTGTAAGAAGAAAGGGTGAAGTTGTTGCATCTGTTGATAATGCACAGACCCCCGGTGGTAAAAAATGGTCGTCAGGAAATGAGCCTAACACTTGGTTTGATTTAGAAAAAGTATCAAAAATGAGTGAAGGTGATATTGTTAACAGGCGTAGAGATTTACTACAGATGTATGGTAGGTACGATCAAAAAACCGATGGATATATTATAGATCCAAATGGACAAGTGTTTAAAGGTTTAAAAGAAATATCCAGTATAAAATTTGAAAAAGAAGTTAGAAGATTACAATCTGAAATATCTGATCCAACTCAACTACGAGATGCCATAGATAAATTAAGAAGAAATACAGAAACTTTGTTCAGGACTTCTGATGACGCTAATGCTTCTATTGCGTTTGATTACAATGAAAGCATGAATATGATGACAGAGTTAGGATCACGAATACAACGTGATGCAAAACTTAAAGCAGCTCATAAAAAAGAATTTATAGACTCAGGATTACAAAAAAGTTTGAGAAAAGATGCCGCAACAGTTTATAAATCAATGAGAGACGCAAATGAAAAAATAAAAATGTTGCAAGACATTGGTGGTGTTCAAAGTGGTGCAGCGTTTTTTGAAAAGTTTATTTCAAGACCAAATGGCTTACAAGACTTAAAGGCTTTGAAAACAGCCATGACTTCCGTACAAGCTAAAGGTAAACTACCTGTAATGACTGCAAAAGAGTTTGACGATTACGTTAAAGAAATAGTATCAACTCACATATCTAGAACTGTAATAAAACCAACAGGAACTACCACAATAATTCCTACCACAGATGAAACTGGTAAAACCGTTTACAAAGCTGTTAAAGATACAAATATGGATACAGATGCTCTTACTAAATTTTTAGATGGTGAGGGATCTGATGTATTGATTGCTAACTTAAAACAATCAGGATACATAGATGATGAACATCTAAAAAATTTAAGACGCATAAACACCTTTATGGCTAACAGAAAAAGACAAGTTGGTAGAAGAACTGGTGATATAAGAATCACTGGTGAACCAAGAGGACTATCTGTAGAAAGTTATATAAGTAGATTTTACTCAATATCAAGACAGGTAGTTAGTCCAAAGTATGTTGCAACAGAAGCTCTAATACAAAACATAAGAATGTCTGAGCATAGGATGTTAAAAGAAATGATAACAAATCCTAAAGTTGCAAGCATAATGGCTGATTTAATTGTAGACGGTAGAAAGTTTACGGAAGAGCAAGAGCTTAGATTAAAAGAAGTATTAACTGTTATGGCGGCCAACGCTTTAGCTTCAGGTGCTATAACTGCAGAAGATGAAATGAAATCTGGTCAAAAGTTACCATTATATGATTTATCAAAATTTAAAAAATAACGGAGAAACACATGAAAATGTATAACAATGGACAACGCCCACAAAAAATGTACGGTGGTGGTATGGCTATGCCACGTAAACCAATGATGTTAGGTGGACTCGCTGAACAAAACAAAAATCAGGGTGCTATGTCTGCAAAAACACGAGACGCTATGGGGATGATGACTCAACAAAAGAAATTTGGTATGGGTTACAATCTTGGTGGGGCGATTAAAAAGTTTGAAAAGAAAAGCAACGGTGGTAAGTTAACTGGCAAGAATAAAGAATTAGCCGCTATGTATGGCAATCCGAATGAAATAACTCAAGGTGATATAATTACAGCAGCTAAAAAGAAGAAACCTTCTTAAACTCTAAACCATAACTCACTACACAATACGAACCATAACTGGGATGATGTTCTATAATACTGTAACTCCCAGTTTTTTCGTTTGTATATATACGAAGTGAAAGATAGGCAGGTATATCCGACAAGCCATCTTTATCGTGTACTTTGGTAAACTGTGTAGCCATGTATGACAACTCTTCGTTTCTACTTTTTATAACCTCATAGATCTCTTCTCCGTTGGCACACATGATCGGCTTTTCATTCCACTCTCCTGCCAGTACAGACGAGCTAATAAACATAAGTAATAAAAATATTCTCATATATAATTCCTACTTCCATTCATAATATCATCTGCACACTTTCGTAAATACCGAAGAAGTGATGCAACCTGACTCGTGCCAGTATACATGGGCAACCCAGTATTTAACTCTCGTTCGAGATCGTTGGGAGTGACTGCTTCATAGTTCATCTCCACATTTCCCTCTTTATTTAAATATACTTCTAATGAAAATAGCTTTGCTTTAGTTTTGGATTTCATGGCAAGGACTCAACTTATCTATGCGTAGATTGTAGCAATCGGCTTTGAATGTATAGCCGTTATCTAAATC
>Ga0208159_1001106_pt1 | contig 10297 bp, 17 predicted proteins | sample 9_EtaG_FD_184082 | JGI IMG/M metagenome (GOLD analysis project Ga0208159, IMG submission 184082) | Marine viral communities from the Subarctic Pacific Ocean - 9_ETSP_OMZ_AT15188 metaG (SPAdes) (version 2) | ecosystem: Environmental > Aquatic > Marine > Oceanic | place: Pacific Ocean | collected... | reverse complement strand
GTTTCAAACACCTCGCAAGTGTTGCACACACAAGGACCCAAAAAATATTTAGTACATTTGTACTATTTGTGTTACTTAGCTTTGTTGTTAAATATACTTACACAAAATATTAAATATTTTTAAGCTCAGACCAGTAAGCACAAAAAAACCCCGGCTAACTGCCGGGGGAATGCTATATTTTAATTTTACAGAATGCAGAACTTAGCTACATCTTCCGGCTTGTACTTTGTCCCCCGAGGGTACTTAAACCTCAAGCCAACTGCGTGAAACGGAAGATCATCAAACCTAGAATCCGAGATATCGCCATCGATTACTGGCAGTATTTTATCGGCAATTCTTATCACTGGCGGCAGATCCTGACCTTTTTTGATGTTAAAGCATGCCGCAATATTGACGCCGTGCTTCATTGCATCCTTACAGACTGCGTGGTTTGCTTTATTATCGTTCCCGTCATAACTTACAGTTAAATGATAGTTAAGTTCTCTACATTTCTGCCAATTTCTTTTTATTTTAGTGTAATCATAAAATATACAATTGAAGCCTAAGAATAATTCTAAGAGTGAATCATACTTGCCAGGCTTGAAGTTAGTCTTAAACTTTAAATTAGCAAAGCCGGCAACATCTGGCGACAGGTGAAACGGTAGGGTTTCAAGCTTAAGGTCAGATGTTGCATTGAGTCTAAAACCTATTCTGTCGCCCTTGCTTTTATAAATTGCCTTACTAATCGCAAGAAATAAAAGACTCAAGTAATTATTATTGTCGACCGAGAACGCTACAGTCTGCCTAAATCGCTTGGCATGCTTTCCTTTCATGTAGGCAGGATTGCCGGCAAAGTGTAAACAAATAGCCTTGCAATTACCAGCACCAGGGCATACATTAATCACACCAGATAAATCACTAGGTAGAATGTGATGAGTGTATGTTTCAATTTTATTTTTATCAGTCTTAGGATTTTTACCTAGAATTGTGTTGTAGTCTGTTTCTGTTTTGTTTTGGTAGGTTTTAACCTCCCATGGAAGAATTGCTGATGGCATGATGTTAAAAGTGGAAAGGGTAAGATTAAAGAATCAGAAATTGCCTAGTTTAAATTCTGCATGATACTGTCTTGCAATTGATTCGGCCGCTTCTAGCCTCACATTTTTCGGGAACATAGAATGCCAAGACTGAGTCATTGAGCCATGTTCTAGTTTGTATTGTTTAGCAGCAGGAATTAGACAGTAGCGCTCAATTGATTTAATCGCTAAATCTAATGAAAAGTTGCCGCGATTGTAATGCTTGGCTAAATTTCTGACAGTTGGCATGATGAAAGCCTCAACATTCATCGCATAAAGTTCAAGCTCGTGTGCAGAATCTGACAGGTTCATGATTAAAAAGAAGGAAGGGTTAACGGCTTGGACCGAGGCCACACTGGGGGTCTAGGCGCTGGTTTCTCGCCAGGTAATAGAACCTGGCGCGGCTTGATTACTTGCAACATCAGAATTCACCCAGAACAAATTTGGTCCTGATACCAATCATTTTAGGTGCCACAAACTGACTGCCAAGGATTCGAGCCCTAAGAGTGCACAGTCTCTCGGCATTGCGTCGATTGTGTTCTTTGTTTGGCAGCTTGGCAGGCTTGGAGATGCTGCAGAGCTCAGTCCTGAAGGCTCCCAAATAGCGCCAACCATCTACGCCGCCAGTGCGGATAACGAAGCGAGTCATAGTTAAACAGTTAAGTTAAAGAACAGCCTTTGTTTGGCTTGATGAAATATTAGCAACGATGGCGCAGGCAGCCAAGCGAAAAACAGACACTTGCAAAATTGGTTTTTACAAGGCCGGAACCTGTACAACATCACCGGGCAAAGTCCAGGAAACCAGGGACGGCTTGGGAATGCACACAAGGCTAAATAACACAAACTCAAAAACACAAAATATATTTAACAGGCAAAATGCAAAATCAATGAGGCAAACTGTAGAGGCCTTAGGTAACTTGATATAAAACAGTGCTGTGTAACTCAATATAAAACAACACTAAGTAACTCGATATAAAACAGTGCTGTTTAATTATAATTAATTAAAGAAAATATAAAAAAAATACCCCCAAAAACTTGAGGGAACTTTTGTGCGCGTAAGTGAATCTAAAAATATGTGTGTGTGAAAAAGAGCCTAAAACCGAACCCTTGCGAGTCCCCCGTGTGTGTGCGTTAAACCGAACCCTTGCGAGTCCCGCACCGATAACTTTCAATGCGCGACCGAAGCTCCCGCAACATCTGCGCCCTTGCACATTCGCTCGGCAGCACTAAATCGAGCTCCCAGGTGATCGAATCAGAGATCAATCCCAGTTCTTTATCAGTGAAATTCATGATCACTGCAGCTCCAGGCGCTCACACCACGGCTTATCGCCGTCAGTCACGGGCATGTTCACAACAGCAGGATCAGAAGGCTCGCCATGGATCGCATGCCGCCAGCGAGCAGAGCCAATCGACTCACGGCCAGTGAAATGCTTGGCGATCATTTCAGCCGCAGCATCCAAGGTGGACTTCCAGGGATCACCCTCAATGGCGATAGTAGCTGTCATCGGCAGGGTGACATCCTTGCCAGAGTGAAAGCGGAACATTCGCCACATGAACCAAGCCCGAACATCGTCAGGCCGCTTGCTGCGGACTGTGCCGGGCTTGCGACCTTTGATCGCAGTGCAGAGCTGCACAAGGTCTGGCCTGTCGAAAGTGCCACGACCGTCGCAGCAGGTGCATGGCACCAACGTGCCGTCTTTTCTCCAGTGATCAACCTCGCCAGCGCCGTCGCAGCGGGTGCAGTTAAGTACAGAAGGTAACATCGTTAAATCCGGTAAATTAATCAGACTGAGGGTGGAACTTGTTGATGATGGATGCAAATTCATCCGTCATGTCGTTCTCTTCATAATGCTTTTTTGCGGGAGTGTCAAAATGCATTGCAGTCGTAATTGCATCAGCAATCAAGCCGCACTCACGCCTAGTAACAACCACTGAGACAGGCTCGTCAGGATCAATGTAAAAATCCTCTGGCTTCCCGTTCATGGTGATGCCGTCTTTATGGGTCAAGCCAATGCAACTGTCATTCTGCGTACAGACAACATTGAAGCCGCCACGTTCGTGATACTTGACAACATAAATGCTGCTGGCCCAATGAACAGTCTTGCCCGCCAAAACCGCTGCTTTGATTTCTTGAAGTTTCATGGGTCAATCAATCTCTTGAAGATGAAAGAATGGCGCAGTGCTTTTGTCGAGTCCCCAGGGAATGCCAACGCCTGTACTGAGTGAAATCCAAATGCAACCGTCAAAATCGACGCGAATGCCGGTCACGTAACCGTCAAGTTCACAAGGCTGCTCAGTGTTAGCGCCAATTGTTACGACTGAGCCAATCAGGGATTCAATGGGAATAGAGCCATCGATGAAATTCATGATTCGATTGAGAGTTGCGAGTTAAGGTAAAAAGTTGTCTTCAGGATCTCTCTCGATCTCAATAATTTCTGAGAGATACTCCTGCTCTTCTTGCTCTGCAGCAGTTGTTTGCTGGAGGCGGTCGCGTAAGGCGACCCATTGCTGAACTGATGCAGGTCCTTTGTTTGGCATTTGCCTGGTGAACTCAATACAACAAGTATGCTCGCGCTAGAGCATGTTACAAGAGACGGTGTGACACTTTTTAAATGTCACACCTTTCAGGATCAGCGGCCAGTCAGCGCAGGGACGCTGCTACGGCTCATTTGACGGCTGACAGAGGTGCTGCGACCAGCGGCCACACCTGCGCTAGTTCCAGAGCCTCCATAGGTCTGCCGACCGCCAGTGCCGAGGCGAGGAAACCGGCTCTTCACGAGAGCGTTGACCTCACGCTGCTCAATTTCATTGCGCTTAAGCAGAGCGAGTCCACCAGCAACGCCAGGAGACTGCTGGGCTTGCTGTTGCTCCATCTGTTGCTTCCGCTGATCACGCAACCGCTGACCGATTGCCCTGGCAAAACCCTTGCGAAAATTACCCTTAAACGAACGATCTCCGTAATTCCCAGCAGCGACATGCTCGGCCTTGGCCTTGTCAGCGAGTTTCTCCATCACTTCATAGAGGTACTCGTAATAAAGCTCGATCTGTATTTTGTTTCCCTTGGTGGCCAATACCTCGATAACGCTTTTGTTGTCGAAGTAACCCGGCTCGCCAGCCCTCGCGCAACGATTAACGGTCGTTCCGTTGAAATGCTCAGCCACGCGAGACAGCAGCGACCAAGCAGCATGATCAACACGCTTAAAAGGTTTGCCCGCGCACCAGAAGATCGCTACATCGCGCTCGGGGTCGTAATCGGGTGAGCACTCGTCAGGAGAAATGCCATGCTCCTTGCAGAGCTTCTCAACGAAAGCTGCTGCATTGGCTGCCTCGTTGGTGTTGCTGGACTCCTGCATGCGGAGGAGCTTGCTGATCTTGGCTTTGATCGATTCTTGAGAGCTGGTCATGTAAGGAATAAGCGTCTTTTGCCGCGCTTGGCGACACAGTTAGTATTGCAACGCATGCTGACGCTAGCCAGTGAGATATGCCACTAATTAATTGGCACACTCACCAGTCAATGGCATCGCATGCGGCAGCCACACCAGAAGCGCAATCATTTTCGGTCATCCGCCTCAAGGTGTTATTGAACTCAAGACCAAACAAAAGAAGGCAGAAGATGACGAGAGCAGCAGAAAACCACTTTCTCTCGTAAACCGGAGTGCCGCGAGTCCCGCGCATTAAACCGACCCCCTGCCGGTCTCGATCAAAGCGTCCATAAGTTAAACAGATAACTGCAAGGAAGTATACAGTGCTATTTCTTGCTTGGCAATGTTTCCACGACCATTGGCCATTCCATGATCTTGCAAAGCTTTGCCGCCATCAGAGTCTTGCCCTTGCTCACGCGCAATACACCTTTGACCAAGTCAAGAGTAAATGGTCGGAAGTTGCATGCAGAAAGTATCCTCTCCGCATACTGTCGCTGTTCAATCAGATCAGAACTCTGCATTCTTTTTCAGGGCTAGCGCCCAGTTAGGAGCAACACTGTCAGCGCCAAGCTTTTGCTGGAGCTTGTGGTCTAAAACCTTAACGACGATCCCATCAGTTGGCCAGGAGGCGAAAACCTCACCACGCAACCACTTTGCGTGTAGCTGCTGCACCTCGACAGCCTTTGTGCAAAGCAGTGTGTCAGGGACATCAAAACCGAGTGCCTGCAGGTCCCCCATCGTGGAAACCTCGGTGCCGGTGGCACCCATCAACTTGTAAGCGGAGAAGAGCAAGCCTTCGGCATTGGGCTTCTTTTGGCGAAGGGAAGCGGCAGCGAGCTGCTGAGATCTGCTTTGGTCAACAGCGTAAAGCTCGCCATGGACCTCGACGACGCCTTTGTCAGACTCACGGCGTGAGCCAATCTTTTTAGGAACGCTGGGCAACGACTCGATAATTGGCATTGCACTGCGACCAGACCTTGTCCATGCAGCATCAAGCTTGCCCTTGACGTAGCGGATCGCGATAGCAGCTCCATCGATCTTGGGCTGCACAACCATGCGAGCAATGCCACCCACATTCTCGTGCCAATCAGCGAAGCAGTATTTGTTGAGACTGAGCAGTGCGGTCCCGCCAAAAGGCGCTTGAAGCTCAGGAGCGTGTGGCGCCCGCTTGCGAAGCTGCTCAACCAGCAGATCAAATGCTTCGTCAGTCATGAGCGGCTGACCATTGCGGTATGCCGCGTCGGCCCTTCTGACCTCGTAGCGGAGAGCTGCAACAGACATTTTGAGAACGATCAGCGACATCTCACCGGAATATAGCACGCTATCTAGCGTTTTCACCTGCTAGCCATTGCTCGCTGAAGCGATAGGGAGATGAGGTCTGGAAGCCGCTTTTCGGCCTCCCTTTCAACAAACTTGTTGTACTCAAGAGCTGGTTTCAAAGTTGGCATCATGCCAAGAATGAACACCGTTGCGATGCTGCTCCCTTTGATCCGATAAACAGCATTTGACCTCAGGCCGCCCCTGTTGCGATCTCCGTTCCTAAGCGGACCAAAGACGCTCGCCACAAATCTTTCGCCTTTAGAAGGCTGAGCCTTCCTAACAAAGCTTCCCTCAAGACCACTAATTACCTTGCTTGAGTAAGAGCCTTTGATATCCATCCTTGGGGTCAATGCTCCGAGAGCCTTGAGGTTCCCATAAGCGGGAATGGGATACATCCCCGTGATTCCTTGAATCGCTTTCGATAAAGCAGTTTCTGTAGGTTTACCTCCGTAAAACGCAGAATACAAATACTGTTTAGGAGATAAACCTGCTCTGCCTGTACCTTTAAAAGACAGCGTCAATGTCATCCCTTGCGTGTCATGCAAGAGTGAGTTCAATGTGAATGGCACGGGAGAACCCATCCCATCAGGCGCCGTGAACTTATCGAGCATCTCAGCAGGCAAAAGCTGAGTCTTCATCAGATGCCCAAAACGCTTCAACGCCTGGTTGGCTGCAAAAGGAATCTGGGTCTTTTCGATAATATCCAGCTTGCCTATTAGCTCCTCTACGTCAAAGTCAATGCCGCTGCCATTGGCCATAACCGATAGTCCGCAGGTCCCTTAACCGCACCCTAGCTGGTCTAGGCAAAACCAAGGCCAGGACTCAAATCTTACGGTTATTACCCCTATCTTACACCTGGTGTAAGACCGAAACCCGTTCCCCGCCAAGGGTTTTGCTCTGGATCTTACACTTATTACCCTTTTAAATATATATATATATAAGAGAGAGAGAATGGCTCTGTTCTGGCACGCCTCTCTTCTCTCATGTATCTGTTTGTATGTGTCGTAATAAGCGTAAGATCGTAAGAAAACGCTCAAATCGGTTGCAGCGCAATTGATTTCGGTATTACCCCCACCGTAAGACGGGGGTAATAAGCGTAAGAACTAGATCTGATCGATATCCAACCGTGTGGATTTGGAGGTCCCAAGGCCAGCAAAGTGCCAGTTCCCGCCAGCAGAAGACCCCTTGAGGCGCCTGAGCATCGTTGTGTAGCAATTCGCCCATGACGTATCGGCAAGGATCGCCGAGAGCCCTTTGGAGCTATTGCTGACGTACAGGGCTCGATCTTCGACTTCGACCCTTAGCCCGTGTCTTCCTAGCGTCCTGACAGCTTCCGCCTTGTCAAGTTCAAAATCATTGATTTTGCCCATGACCACCTGAATTAATTCACCAACAGATCTGGTAAGGCTTCTTGAATCTCCATCGATCCTGAGTTGGTGTTGAAGAATGTGTTGCAAGCATTTTTGCTCATCAGATATTTCAGTTTGTTCGGCAAAATCATCAAAATTATTTGCTTGAATGATGTCTATTGCATCTTGTTTTTTTATAACCTCAGAGCTTTGTAGAGACCAAGCTCCAGCCAAAAGTGTGCCGTATTGATCGCCTTGACGTTGACTGCCATGAATGTCGGCAAAAGCGCGTGAGAAGATTTTGTTGGTTTCTCTGATCACTGGGATAAGCTTAACCGTCCTGTTAATCAAAGCCCTGCCATATTCGCGTGTTATGTGAGTGTCAAGCATTTTGTCAAGAATTTCCCAATGGCTAGATCTTTGACCATTGTCTTGTATTGAAGCTGGATTTCTAAGCGTTAGCTGAGCGAAGCGAGAGCGATCAGCGCCTTGCTTCAGATGTGTAGAGATTGACGACATCATGAACATTGAGCGGACATGGAAGCGATTAGCTTCACCAGTCGAACTGCCCTTAATGGCTGTTGCTTGGGATTCTGAAGATGCGACCCTTGCCAGCGAAAGGATGTTTTGCATCCTGGCCTGATCTGCTCTCTCATTGGATTCAGCCTCATCAAAGATGATTGGCATTGCGTCTGAGCGGAGCGACTGACGGATACCTGCCTCTGTGGTGTTGCCAACAACAAAGAGGCCCATGTCAGAAAGCAGAGGGTGAACAAACCGATCAAGGATGGCTGATTTGCCTGACCCTGCTGCCGCAGTCAACCAGATGTGAGGGCGCCATTGAAGAGCACCGCAAATTGGAGCAAGAGCAACCCATCCAGCCAGAAGCAATCCAGAGGTGGGGTTCTCCCACAAAAACTGCTCAGTAATTGACAGGACATGAAATGACTCTTGGTCAGACAGCGGACTAGTAGCCCCGTGACCTTCAAGCTTGGAGAGTCGCTGATAGATGTATCGAGACTGAAACAGCTCATTTACTGGCTGAATCTTGTTATCAGCAATCAGCCGGTCTCCAAGATGCAAGACTGTGCGGCCTTTATCCCACCAAGCACCTCGACCTCTAATCCTGAGTGGGTCGTATACGCCTTGATCAGCGCCGAGCGAAAACAGCATTGATGCGGCCCTGACCCAATCAACAGAGCCTTTGCCATTAGGAGCCCAGCCTTCCCAAAACTCAAGCGGTGCCAAAGAGACGAGATTGGTTGATGTATGTGCAGGCCTCGAAAGCCTTGTGACTTGGCCTGTGGCATGAGGTTGATAGAAAAAAGAATCAGAGTCAAAGCCAAGGCATGTGAAATGCGAGCCGTGATCTATTTCTGATGGCTCTTCTTCTGACGACTCGACTGGAATTGATTGCTGCTCTACTTCTGGAGAGGAAAGCTCTGGAATGCGGTTATGTTGCTTCGCGTATTCAATAGCTTCTGCTGGCGTCCAAGATGCATCGGCGAGATCCCAGCCAGCAGGTACATTGTCTGGCGGGTCAACGATTGCAATCTTTTGAACGCCGAGCTTCAGTAGCATTTGCGCTACTTGATCCATGGCTTGCAGACCAGGAGCATCAGCATCAGGCCAAAGCAGGACTGAGTGACCAAGAAGGATTGAGAAATCAGTTTTGCGGAATGACTTGCAACCCGATGACCATGTTGTTGCGATTAAGTCTGGAAACAGTTTGGCGGCAGCATCACAAGCCTTTTCGCCTTCGGTAATGATTACGGTGCGGGTCGACGCCTTGATCTTTGCGTGATTAAGGAGTGGTCGAGGTGCATTGATAGCACCTGGCTTCCAGCTTTTGCCGTCAAAGAAAAATGGGCGATAACGCTTTCCAGGGAATCGAGCAACAAGGAAGTTGTCGCTGTAGTACCAAACATTTTCTGCGGCCTTAACTGGCGGGGCTGCTGCTGTCTTTTTTTCAACGCCAAGAAATCTTTCAACTTCAACGATGGCGTCTTTGAACTCCCAATTCATTTTTCGCATTAGCAGGTCCATGCCTGCGCCAGCGCCGCCGCTGTGATTTTTGCCACCACATTGATTGCAGAACCAGGAGCCAGAGCCGTCTTTATCGTCAAAGCGATAACGATCTGTGCCGCCACAGAGAGGGCATGGTCCGTGCTTATCAGTAAGCATCTCGGCGCTTATGCCAGCAAGTGCGCCAAGGATCAAGGGCCAGCGGCCCTGAGCGAGGTCAATTGTTTTATTCACTTGACGTTAAGTACGAATTGTTGAACTTGTTTTTTGCGTCGCAGCTCTTTGCGTTTACGCAGTTCTTCGATGTGAGCTATGCGATGAGGGAAAGCTTTCCAGGCTTGATCAAGAAGAGTTTTGCCGAGAGACTTGTCTAATGATTTGAAGTCAACAGACTCACCAGTGAGGTAGTAGTAAACGAGATCATCAGTGAGCCAGTCTTCTAACTCCTTAAGGTATTTTTGTTTGAAGCGTTCCTGAAAATCAGTTTTCATCACCAGCTTTTGCAGTGGCGACGATCTGTCGGACTAAGGCAGAGCGAGAGATTGTGAGTTTTTCAGCTCGCTGGTCAAGCCAGTCGATAAGCGGCTGTGGGATATCAAGCGTGATTGTGCGCCTGGCGGCGCGGTGTGGCTGCATGGGTTGCGCTGTGGTTTCGCTGGGGCAGAGATTAGCCCTTATTCCAAAATCTGCAAGGCATCATCCACACTTCTTGCAATTCCCGCGATACCGCCTGCGTTGCGAACACACTCAAGCCACGAGTTTTGACTTGGAGTTGCCTTGCCTTTTGGAGTTTTGACCTCTATTGAGGTGAAGATTGCGTAGGACTTGCCAAGGTCATCTTCGGTGATGACCTTTGTTTTCCATCCAACGATGTCAGCCGACCCGCGCGCAAGGCCGAACTGAACAGGCCGACCAGTCCGGGGATCTGGAAGCTGGCCGACTTGGTTCCTAAATAAGCGCACGTCTTGGCGTGTGCCAAGTGCAAGACGAATCCGCTGCTGGATGTTGGTCTCGATGTTGGCCATGCCAGCACATTAGATGGCATGGCAATGAACAGAGCAAGTAGCAGGGTCAAGTGGTGTATTGCAAAAGCCGCAGGGTCTCACTAGCAAATTTTTGGATCCGTTCA
>Ga0208159_1001105_pt1 | contig 10303 bp, 7 predicted proteins | sample 9_EtaG_FD_184082 | JGI IMG/M metagenome (GOLD analysis project Ga0208159, IMG submission 184082) | Marine viral communities from the Subarctic Pacific Ocean - 9_ETSP_OMZ_AT15188 metaG (SPAdes) (version 2) | ecosystem: Environmental > Aquatic > Marine > Oceanic | place: Pacific Ocean | collected... | reverse complement strand
TAACCAGTATTCCTCAATATATACAAGGTTTAACAAACGCTAAGTTGGATTTAACAACAACTGATATAACAGTTTTATATACAGCACCTAGTGACGCTGATTTTAATGCATCTGTCGTTGGGTCAATAATAGTATCTAATGATTCGGGTAGTTCTGACACAATAACATTAACGCTTACAAGTGGTAGTGATGTGTTTAGTTTGTTTCAAGTTAAAGCTGTGGCTGCAAATACATCGATAGAATTATTAACACGAGATTTAGTTTTAGAAAGTGGAGAAATATTAAAAGCAACGGCTGCAACAGCAAATAGATTGCATGTTGTAGCAAGTATACAAGAACTATCGAAGACAAGAGTGACAACAAGTGCATTAGCACAGATATAGGATTGAAAAATTAACAATTACTTGGTATTATAAGATATGGGTATATTTAAGAACATCACTAAAACATTAAAAAAAGCTGCTCCATTAATTGGTAGTACGATAGGTTTTGCTATAGGTGGCCCAACAGGTGCTGCAATAGGGTCTGGAATAGGATCACTAGCTAGTGGTAGAAGTGTAGAAGATGCACTGCTAAATGCTGGGTTGGCTTATGGTGTTGGCTCATTTGCAAAAGGTGCAGGATTTGACACAGGAACAGGATCAGGAGCAGAAAGATTCTTGCCAAGCTATGAAGGAGATGCTGCTTTTGGTTTTGGTACAATGGCTCCTGCGAATGAATTTGCAGGTCTTGGAGCGAGTGGTGGGCCTACAGCTATCAAAACAGTAGATTCTGGTGGTATAGGAAGTTTCTTCAAAGACAATATGGGTAAGATAGCATTGGGTGGTGCTGCATTGGGTGCGTTAAGTGGTGAAGAAGAAAAAGATACTAGTCCTTTTAATCCAGAACCTTATGCCGTAGGTAAAACTAGGTTAGGCACTGGACGAATTGGTGATAAACTGTATAATTTAGACAATGAAGAAGAATTAGAGCGTTATAAAACAGACAATAGAAAAAGAAGAGGTGAACAAGATATATTTATGGCTAGTGAAGGAGGCATGGCAGAGGCAGATTTCTATGATCCAGGGATAAATGAAACCCGGTCTCCGCTTGAAAAAATGTCCACTAAACAACTGATAGCTAGTAAAGGACAAGGAAAAGAGGGTTTTACGGAAGCAGGAATACGAGCCATTCAAAATGAGTTAAACAAGAGACGAGCACCAAAAGTTTCTATGTCTCAAATACAAAGTCCAGAGAATTTAATGAGAAGTTTTATGGGTGGCGGAGAAGTAGAGGGTCCTGGTACAGGAACCAGTGATTCAGTTCCTGCAAGATTATCAGACGGAGAGTTTGTTGTAACAGCAAAGGCTGTCCGTGGTGCAGGTGGAGGAGACAGAAATGTTGGTGCAGCAAGAATGTATGACATGATGTCACAACTAGAAAGAGTAGCATAATGGCAACACCACAAGAAGTAAAACAAGAACAAGTCGTAAGGTTAGCACCTTTTCAAGAGGATTTTCTTGCTGATATTTTTGCTAGTGCAAAAGGATTGACAGGTGAAGGCTCACAAATGCCTTTTTCTGCACAACAGTTAGAAGGTTTATCAGAAGGACAACAACAAGCCATAGCAAGTGCTTTAGGTGGTGTTGGATCTTTTGCACCTTATCTGCAAAAAGGTTCCGAAGCCATAGGTCAAGGCATAGGTGCATTGGGTGCAGGTCTTGGAACTGTGGGATCAGCAATAGGACAAGCAGGACAAGCTGATTTTACTCCAACAGACTATCAACAGTTTATGGATCCTTTTATGGAAGATGTGATTCAACAACAATATCAGGATATTGCCGATCAAGGTGCTCAACAGCAAAATCAATTAGCAGCAAATGCTGTGGGTTCTGGTGCTTTTGGTGGATCAAGACAAGGTATAGCTCAAGGTGAGATTGCAGCAAATGTTTTAGATCAACAGGCACGAACTGGAGGTCAATTAAGATCAGCAGGATTTCAACAAGCACAGAACTTGGCACAACAACAGGCACAACAACAATTAAGACAGGCACAATTAACAGGACAACTAGGACAAACAACAGGTTCTCTTGGACAAACCATAGGTCAACTTGGTACGGCAACAGCAGGTTTAGGTCAGCTAGGACAACAAATGGGTGTTCAAGATATAAACACATTGTTAGGTATTGGTGGATTACAGCAACAACAAGGTCAAAAACAACTAGACATCGATAGAGCCAATTCTCTTGCAGAACAAGCACTACCTTATCAACAAATTGGTTTTATGTCTGATATATTTAGAGGCGTTCCAGCACTACAACAAACTTTTTCTAGAACAACATCACCTCCGCCTAGCACATCATCACAAATGTTAGGTCTTGCACAAGCAGGTATTGGTGCGTATGGTTTGATGAATCAAGGTAAAGGTTTTCCAGGATTTGGTTAAGAGGTAAATAATGAATAACGACCCACTACGAAGAAGAATGTTCGCACAGCAGATTCTAGCACAACATGCTAGAGCTAATCAGCCTATGGGTATTCTTGCGTCATCTCCACAGTTGATGGGTGCCGTTCAAGGGTATGCAAATGGTGGTGCAGTCAAAGGGTATAATCTTGGTGGAATTGGTGGATCTAAATCAGTCCTAGATGCTGCAGGATTAGATAAACTTAATAAGGGTGCTGTTAACGCACCACCTTCTTTAATAGAATCAAAATACGCAAATGTTTATTTTGATCCAAAGGATAGAAAATATAAATTTATCGATCTTCCTGCTGAAACAGCAGCGGAGATACCTGTCACGAAAGAACAAAAAGATGAAAAACAAATAAAAACAGAAGGAGAGTTTGGAACTAAAAAAGAAGCTCCAGAAGTAACCGCAACGGATGATTTTAGTGGTGATACATCAGCTACTTTTGATAGAGCAGGTGGTGGAGAGGAGTCAGGTCAACCAAAAGTATCAGAAAAATCAATGATACAAGAACCAGGTGCCGTGATCAATGAAACAAATGCAAAACTTACACAAACAAATAAAGAATTAAAAGACAATATTCCAGAGGGTAAGAACTTAGGTGCTAGATCAGATACTTCTGAAATAGATGCAAAAATACAAGCAGCTTCAACTAGTTATGAAGGCTTTAAGAAAAAATTAGCAACAACAGACAAAAGATACGAAGCAGACGAAGCCAAAAGAACAAACTACATGAAAAAAATCGAAGACATTATGGAAACAGAAGACGACGAAATAAGTCTTGATGATGTAGATAAAAAAGCAAGAGAGGTTTTAGGATTAAAAAAAGGCGAATATGATGATGATAGAGTGACAGCTTTTTGGATGTCCATGATCAAAGGTGGTTTGGCTACAGCAGCAGGAGAAAGCGGTAATGCTTTAACTAACATAGCAAAAGGTTTAATGTTTGGCGTTGATTCTTATGGTAAAGACATGAACAATATTACTTTACAAGAAAGAGAAGACAGACAGAATCTTGCTAAAATGAAATACAATCTTATGAAGGATGAAAACGCTGCAAAAGTAGCTGAAAGAACATTAAAGATACAAGCGTATGGAGAGCTTGCTAAATTAGAAGAAAATAAATTTCAGTTCAAAACAGAACAAGAATATAAAGTAGCTAGAAACGAAGTTTTAGACAACTTGGCTATGGCTAAATTAGACCTAACGTCCATGCAAGTGTTAAACGCTATGAAGATGGGCGATAAAAACTATGAAGCCAAGATTAGAGAAATATCTCTAAACGAAGCAAAACAAAAAGATTATGTAAGACTTACTGAAAAACAACTTTCTATGCAATTAAGAGACAAAGCATCAACTAAAGAAATTAAAAACATATTTGCTTTAGGTTCAGATTACGCAACATATGAGGATGGTGAGTTTACATTTACCAAAAAAGGTAGAGCCATGTTAATCGCTTCTACTGCAAGTAAAATTAAGTTTACTGATTTAGTGACTTCAGCTAAAGCAGCTGGTAAAAACAAAACGATTGAAGGTTATAAATACGGAACATCAGAACAAGCAGAAGATGCTTACTACTATTATGTAGGTGTTACTAAACCAAAACTAGAAGCTTTGGTTAAAACCACTAAAGGCAATTTAGGTACCATTGATAATGAGGAGTATAGAAAACAAGAAAAGGCTATACTTAAACAGTTTGCAAAAGATACAGGTGGTGTTCTGGAAGGCGATGGTGGCACAGGTTTTGTAGAAGATAAAATTTACACAGATAAAAACGGTGTTAAAAAAAGATATAAAAATGGTCAATTTGTTGATCCCTAAAAAGGAAAAAGTATGGCTGAATTTGATCCCTCTACAGCTGAACTTGTAGAAGAACCTAATTTTGATGCATCTAGTGCTAAAATAATTGAAGAACCTGTTGTTACAAACAATGCGGTTCAGTTTGATACATCTAGTGCTAAAATAATTGAAGACGATCTCAACGAACCAAGCACCGATGAAGGTTGGGCAAAGGAACTAGGCGAAGGTGTCGTTGAAGGTCTAACCAAAATTCCACAAGGTATTATTGAATTAGGTCTTGAAGGTATTGACTATGTTGCTGACACACAGAATGCTAGACAGTTTAACTTATGGGCAGATAAAACAAGAAAAGATTTTGGTATTGATCCCGAAGGTGCTGTAGGTAATATTGCCTCTGGTCTAACACAGTTTGCTGTCCCTGGTGTGGTTGCATTTAAAGTCGTAAGTGGTGTTTCTAAATTAGGTAAATTAAAAAAAGGCTATGATCAAGGAAGAAACTTTGGTTTTGGTTTAACGAAAACACAAAAAGTTGCACTAGCTACACAACAAGCTGTGGCTGCAGGTGTTGCTGATGCTGTGGTCACGACTGACGGTACACAGACCATTGGTGATTTCTTTGATGGTGGATTTACAGGAACTGATGTTTACAATGTTGCTGACTCAGGCTCCGAGGATGCTGCTCGTAGAATAGGTAATAGATTTTCTATATTAATAGAAGGTGGTGCATTAGCTGGTACAATACCTCCAGTGTTATCAGGACTAGCAAAAGGTGCTGTAAAAGCTGGTGCTGCTAGAGTTCCAGGAACCACGATCACAGGTGCAGATATTGTCACGGCTGGAGGCACAAGAGTTGTTCGTGCAGGTGCAGAAAAAGCCACTAAATATATTGCAAAGCTTGATGATTTAGACATGAGGCAGGGTTTAAAAGATGAAGTAACAGGTGAAGCGGTAAGAAAAATGACTGCTTTTGAAAACTTTAATTTTTTCTTAGCAAGAAACCTTAGAAGTAGAGGAGCTTTGTTAGGAGCCAAAACAGGCATTCAACAACAAGAAACAACAAGACAAATAAAACTTTTTGACAAAGAAACTAATGAAGAAATATTATTTAATGGAGAAAAAAGAGCTTTTAGTTCTGAACAAGAAGCATATGCTAATTTAAAAGCTTTGTCTGATGAAGAGGTAAAACAGTTACCAGAGTTCAAAAGCATTGAAGAATCAATTATTAGAAATACAAAAGAATCACCAGAGTATAAAGATCTTCAGTATGAAAGAATGAGAAATGCTGATAATCCTAACGTAGACTCAGACTTAATTGATCAACAACAAAGGTTAGTTGATAAAGAACTCAAAGATGCTCAAAAAGAAATAACTCAACAGTTTTATCTTGGTCGTGAACAAAAGACCAAAGCAGTAACGATGGATGTATCAAAGGGCGTGGCAGGAACAGAAGAAACTATAGACAGTGCTAAACTCTTTTCACTCATCGGCCCAGTTCAAGAAGCTGGTTTTAAGGTAGCCGCAGATCAATTTAAAAGACTAGAAAAAGCGATAGACAAAGCTTTAGCAAAACCTGAATATATAAATCAAAGTAATCTTTCAAAAGAAAAAATATTAAATAATCTGTACGACTATTTTACGGGCAAAACAATAGTGTCTGAAGAAAACTTATTTAAAGAAATAGGAATACCAAGAGAACTAAAAATTCCGATACAGAATATGGTGAAATTAAAAAACAATTTAGCTGAAAGAATATTAAAATCTGGAGCTATCAAAAATTTGATGTCAGCAGAAGACATAATAGCAAAGCTTCCCAGACCTAAAAATAAAAATGTCTACACAGGTGGAGGCAACCCACCTAAAAACTGGAAAGGCACAGTTGAAGAATGGGAAGATCAGAAGTGGCTTGAATATTCAAAGAAGCAAGGTGTCCCTGTAAAAGAAGACATTGTTAGAGCTATTGAAGATAGTATGATTAAGCCTGACGGAACACATAAAGGTGGATTTTTTGTAACTCGTTACAGAATTATGGAAGACAATAAATACAAATTAACCGAAGATACTATCGATAATGTGATGGGTATGTTTGGATATACAAAAAATGCAAAAGGTACTTTTACAAAAACAAGAAAAAAAGACATGTTTGATGAGAAGACCATGCAAAACATGTATAAAAACATAGCTAAGACATTTAATCCAAGAAGAAAAGAGATTGATAAACTAATCAATAAATATACATTCAATAATCAACCCGTTCCTCGAAGCTTATTAGAAGAAAAAGAACTTCTAGATTATGACGCTGTAGGTAAAAAATTTGAAGCACCAAAAGCAAAGCAATTAAAACAGTATATAAATATGGCTTTTAATCATCAAAAAGCAAAACAAGAAATAGCCAGAACTAATGCGAATTCTTTTTTTACACAAACAGCAATAGCAAAAATACCAACTACTTTGATAAACACAAAGAAACTAGATTTACCATCTCTTAAAGCTATTTATGGAGAAGTAAAAGATTTAAAAGAATCTTATGTTGGCACTATAGCAAAATTTGCTCAGTTTGATGCTACAGATAATTTTTATACTTCTTTAAGAAAAATAGCTGATGATGACATAGCAAAAAATGGCGATAATTCTATATTCAAAGATACAACCATGATGAATAAAAATGAACTTAGAGAGTTTATGCAGTCAGATCGTGGTAAAAATTCGTACATTCTTGGAAGGCAAGGAACTTCTGGAAGACCAGATGAGTTAACTCTCAGTGAAACACCTTTTGGTGCAATGCATGGTATAGCAGTTCCTACGAGCATGTGGAAAAGTATGTCACAAAATGTTTTAAATGATACAAACAATATTAGTCATATAGGAAGACAACTGTATGGTAAATTCCTTTGGTTAAAAGGTTTTTCACAATACTCAAAAACTATTCTATCTCCAATCACACATGTTCGTAACGTAACATCCGCTTCTTTGTTTGCTATGGCACAAGGTAACATAGGTCGTGGTGCAAATCTTGGTGAGTCTTTAAAATATGTTTTTAATGACATAGCAGGAAGGTCTGATGAAGAGCAAGTTGCTTTTCTAGCTGATCTGCAAAGACGAGGTATAATAGGTAGTCAAGCAGAACTTAGAGAATTACAAGCTAACTTGCGTAGAGGTGTGGGTTATGAAAATCCAAAAACAGGTGATTCCAATCTTGGTAACAGCTTAAATGCTTCAAACATGGTATTCAATCTTGGTAATAAATTCACTAGATCAGGTGGTAAGTTTCTAAAAAAGATGGAAGATGCATACAAAGGTGAGGATGATCTTTGGAAAATATATAATTATCAATTTGAATTAAATAAACTAAAAACAGCACGAGCTAGATATGTAGCTAGTGCCAAGGATGCGAATGAAGCTAAAGCTTTTACAAAAGAGTTTGATGAAGTTCACTTAGAAGGTAAGAGCATGGAAGATTTTGCAGGAGATATCGTAAGAAACCATGTTCCTAACTATGACTTAACTTCGGAAGCCATAAAATCATTTAGACAATTACCTGTTGGAAACTTCGTGTCGTTTCCCGCAGAAATAATAAGAACAGGCTTTAATACTTTAGAAACAGCCGTAAAAGAATTAAGCAGTAATATACCAGAAGTTAGAGAAATAGGAATGAGACGATTAATGGGAGCGTTAACAACTTTCGTTGCGTTACCAGTAGCTGTTAGAGAAATAGGAATGAGCTTGTCAGGAACCAGCGAAGAAGAAATGCAAGCTGTTCAAGACTTGGCTGCACCTTTTCAGAAGAACTCTACGTTAGTGCCTGTTGGTAGAGACAAAAATGGTAATCTAGAGATATATGATTTCAGTCACACTAACCCCTATGATGTTTTAATCAGACCTTTTACAGCACTTGTTAGAAGTTTAAATAGAGATGGTAAGCTTGAAAGAGACGGTATTGAAACAGTATTGAACGCAGCAGAAGAAAGTTTTGGTGAAATATTTCAACCTTTCTTTGATGAATCAATAATTACAGCAAAAATATTAGATGTCTCACCCAAAGGTGTGCCCGGTGGTAGAGGTGGAGCAACTGAAACAGGTGCACGAATATATAAAACAGGTGAGGGGGGAGATTCTTTAGGAACTAAATTTCAAAAAAGTTTTATACATGTGTTAGAGGGTATGACACCAGGTGCTTCACCTTTCCGTGTACCAACAGGAGCAGGTATAGAAGATATTGAAATGGGTAGATTTCTTCGTGGACTAACAGACCCAGAATCAAAAGAGCCAAGCACTGGTAGAGAATACACACGAGTTGGAGAGATGGTTAGAGCAACTCTTGGTGTGAACACACAGACATTTGACCCAGATAGGCTAGGAATATTCAAAGCACAAGAATTCAAAGCAAACCGATCCACGGCTGCTACATTGTTTAATAGAATAAATAACAGAGCCGTTGTTACTTCAGAGGAATTCATAGACGCATGGACTAATGCTAATAGAGCTAGATTAAGATCATTTAGGAAAGCCAGAAAAGACTTTTTAGGATTACAAGCATTAGGTGCTACAGAAGAACAGGTAATATTAAGATTTAAAAAAGAAGGTGTAGGTAACAGAGAAATAGGATCTATCATAGAAAATAGATACATACCTTTCTTTCCTAGTCGAGATGCTTTCTTAGAAGCAGAAGAAAAAGGACATAATATGCCAGTGGATGAGTTGGAAGAATTATATAATTCTTTTGATGGTATACCAATAGATCCGATAGAAGAAACAGATGAAGTATCAGAAGTAGAAACACAAGATCCTGTACAAACATCCGAGCCTGTGGTAACAAATACTCCTACAACTCCTGTTGTAAAGACTAGTCAAACATCTCCTGTAGCAAGAGATATAAATACCAGACTAGCCACATTACTGAACCCCAATGATCGAATCATTGCAGAGAGACAAAGGAACATAGGATGAAGCTATCAGACAATTTTTCATTAATTGAATTCACTAAATCACAGACAGCCGAGAGAAAAGGTATTGAAAACAAGCCAAACGAAATACATACTATAGCAATGGTAGAGTTGTGTCATAATATATTAGAACGAATTAGATCTGCTTTTGGTAAACCAGTTATGATTAACTCAGGTTATCGAAGTGTTGCTTTATGTGAAGCGATTGGATCAAAATCAACCTCACAACATTGTGATGGAGAAGCGGCAGACATAGAAATATATGGTGTGAGTAATTATGATCTTGCAAAATATATAGAAAAAAATTTAAATTTTGATCAACTGATATTAGAATGCTGGGATGGTATTCAGCCAAACTCTGGATGGGTGCATGTTTCTTACGTCAATGATGTTGCTAATAGAAAAGATGTGCTAACATATACAAGAGCAGGTGGTTATACGAAAGGAATAATATAATGGAAGAAGGTCCTTTTAAAAGAGCAATAGAAAAAGAAGATGATGATACAGTAATCATGCAACAATTTATTGTGTTGAAAATAAAAGATGGAGTGCTCGTTAAAGAAACTCACATGAGAAATCATACTTTTTTTGGAGATTATCACGACAGTTATATGTCAGAACCTTTAGTTGATATCAAAGAAATACCAAAGGAGACAATGCATTAATGAGTTACACAAGAAACTATCAACAAGAATATGCAAACGAATCACCAGAACGTAGGAAGATGCGAGCTAATAGAAATTTAGCTCGTAGACAAATGATGCGTCAAGGTAAGGTTAAAGTAGGTGATGGTAAAGATGTACATCATGTTGGTGGTAATGCCATGAATAAAAACAGTAAACTAAAAGTTGTGGATGCTTCAAAAAACAGATCTTATCCTAGAAATAAGAATGCTGGTAAGCTGAATGCTAAATCATAATGGCAACTCTTATTTGTAATTTACCCTCTATAGATGTATGGGTTAGAAAAGAATATTTAAAAGATCATGAGGATGGTCATGGAGAATTTGTCAAAGGTATTTGGGTCACTGCTAAATCTATTCCAGGTAGAGCTTTTTATTTTGAAACTTACCTTCCTGATTATGGTGCTTTGTATGACAAGTTGCCTATTTCTGCA
>Ga0208159_1001100_pt1 | contig 10315 bp, 22 predicted proteins | sample 9_EtaG_FD_184082 | JGI IMG/M metagenome (GOLD analysis project Ga0208159, IMG submission 184082) | Marine viral communities from the Subarctic Pacific Ocean - 9_ETSP_OMZ_AT15188 metaG (SPAdes) (version 2) | ecosystem: Environmental > Aquatic > Marine > Oceanic | place: Pacific Ocean | collected... | reverse complement strand
AATAAAAAAGATGACACAATTTAAGATTAGATGTTCAGCTATAGGTCAGATTATGACTAATGCTAGAAGCAAAACCGCTACTCTTTCTAAGACTACTATTAGTTATTTAGAGGATTGGCAAAAGGAACAAATCTACAAACGTAAAAAAGAGTTTAGTAGTAAATACACTGAGAAAGGTAATATAGTAGAACAAAGCTCTTTAGACTTTATAGCTAGTGAGTTAGGTTATGGTAGTTTAGTAAAGAATGAAAAGTTTTTTGAAAATGATTTTTTAACTGGAACACCAGACGCAATCTTAGACGATCATATTATAGATGTTAAAAATAGTTGGGATTGTTTTACTTTTCCCTTATTTTTTGATAGTGTTCCAAACAAATCTTATTACTGGCAAGCTCAAGGATATATGGCCTTAACTGGTTTAGATTCTTATAAGTTAATCTATACCCTTATGGACACACCAGACGAGCTTATAGAAAGGGAATACTACAATAGTGACTTAGAGTATGAGAGTTTTGCTAAACAGTATAAGTATTCTAGTATAGATTCTAAGTATAGAATTAAAGTCTTTGATATATATAGAGACAATGAGGACATTAATAAAATATATGAAAGAGTAAAAGATGCTAGAGTTTACATTAATAAGTTAAATTTAAATTTAAAACAATGAGTATATATAATCAAATTTTCGATACTTATCGAATAGAACAAAAGAAAATAGAGGAAGCTATAAAACTCTTAGAAAAAAACAATTATAGGGTAATAAATAAAAACAAATAAAAATGGAAAAACCAAAAACAATATACTGCGGTGGTGGTAATAAAAGAAACGACAATTGGCTTACAGTCACAGTACACATAGACAAAGCTAAAGAACATATATTTGACTATAAAGGTAATAAGTATCTTAAGTTGAATGTCAATGTTAAGGATCAGGCTGACCAGTATGGTAAAGACGTAAGCCTCAGCGTTAATACTTATCAACCAGAAAAGGAACAGAAAGCTGTTGAGACAGTTGAACAGTCTGACGATTTACCCTTTTAACGTTGATTATGTTATTGAGCAGTTTAACAAATATGGTTTTAAGTTAAGTAAATGACTTCTAACTATATATATCATTATATGCTTGGGGATAAGGAAAGAAGCCTTATCTCCATTTTTTTAAGGAACGGAAAGTCTTTTGAATATATATACAAAGAATTTAATATATCTCCAGCTTATATAAGAAATAATATTTGGCCTGACATATTAAAAACAAAACCAATAAAACTAGGACATAAAAATTGTGCTTATTATGATAATGAAATGTTATACGGCAAATTAAAATTAAATTATAATATTGATGACTTTTCTATATCTGAATTATTAGATTATAATAATGACTGAAGAGCAAAAGGTAATATTATCTATAGAGTATTTTAATAAAAAGTATGATCTAAATTTGACTAAGAGTCTAAATAAATTCGAATACTGGGACGCTGAAAATATAAATTATATTATAGAATTTAAGTTTAGAAATAAATTTTATATAGATAAATATATTCAAATAGATAAATTTTTACGTTTGTTAATGGCAGCTGAATACTATAATAAAATACCATACTATTGTGTTAAAGACGAAAAAGGCTATCACTTTTATAACCTAGAACAACAAAAGACTGAGCTTTTAAATTCTAATGTTATAACTAAAAAAGTAAGTTATCAAACAGAATTTAACAAAAAAAACAAAATAAATAAATACTTTTATATTTTAAAACCATCACAACAAACACAACTTAATGAGCGAGGAACTACCCTACTTTAAATTTTTTCCCAGTCAGTGGATAGGAGGAGAGATTAACTACTTATCTAAAGAAGACAAAGGTGCTTTTATAGATGCTGTCTGTCACTATTGGAATAAAGACTGCTCTCTTACTTACACAAAACTATCTAGACGTATAGGCAAAAAGTCTTTAGATTTACTTATTGAGGAAGAGCTAATACAAAAAAAAGAGAACCAAATTAACATAAAGTTTTTAGATAAACAATATAAAGAAAGAAAAGAACAGTATATAAAAAGAGTTAAAGCTGCTAAAAATTCAAAAAAGAAATCTGGTTTTACTGATCCAACACACAAAAACGACAAAGAAATAAGAACATTATTAAAAAAACTAGATGGGAATACTTAAAGACGGCTACGGATTAGACTATGTAATAGACTATAAAGACGGTAAAATTAAAAAGGGTCTAGGTGTTAATTGTGTTTTAGACGATTATTTAAGATTCAAAGAGGGTCAAATGGTTTTATGTAGCGGTTTTCCTAACGTTGGTAAAACTTACTTTTTAATTTGGTATTTACTTTGCCACTCATTAATTAACAATAAACGTTGGGTTATTTGGTCTGGAGAAAATACAGCTGAACAATTAAAGATTAGTATAATTCAAATGATAACTAGAAATAGCTTAGACGATTTGACAAATAAAAACATAAAGAATTTAATAGACAAAATAGACTACTATTTTAAGTTTGTAGATAATTCTAAATTATATACCGCAAATGAGCTTTTAAATATTTTTAGTAAATTAGAGGTTGATGGATGTTTAATAGACCCTTACACTGGCTTAAATTTAGACAGAGCTGGTAAAATGTCGCAGTTTGATCGTAATTACCAATTCTGTAATGACATTAGAGAGTTTTGTAATAAGACTAAAAAGACTGTTTACATAAATACTCACCCAATTAGTGAGGCGGCTAGACGAGTTTATAAGCCAGGACACGCTTTAGAGGGTTATATAATGCCCCCCAAAAGCTCAGATGTTGAGGGAGGTATGAGCTGGGTAAATAGAACAGATGACTTTATGACAATTCACAGAATGACAAATCACCCTACTATGTGGTCTATGACTGAAATACATATACAGAAAGTTAAAAATTTAATGACTGGAGGAAAGATAAGTCAATTAGATAGCCCACTTAGATTTGATTTTCAATACGGTACTTACACAATTGGAGGTACTAATCCACTTAAAGACATACAACTATGAAAAATAGAAACATACAACATAAAGACGATTGGTCTACTCCAAAATATTTTTATGATAAATTAAATAAAGAGTTTAATTTTAATTTTGATCCTTGTCCTTATAAACATAATCTTGAAAAGTGGAATGGTTTAGAAATAGAGTGGAAAGAAAGAAACTTTATTAACCCTCCATACAGTAGAAAATTAAAAGATGCTTTTGTAAAAAAAGCAATTGAAGAAAGTAAAAAAGGCAAATTATGTGTAATGCTATTACCCGTTAGTACAAGCACAGTTTTATTTCACGATTTTATTTTGCCTAATAAAAAAGAAATAAGATTTATTAAAAAAAGAATAAAGTTTTGCGGTGTTAATACTAAAGGTGAATTTGTTACTAGTAAGGCTGGGATGCACGACTCAATGATTATAATATTTTAAAACAAAACAATGAACGAACTAGACGTAATACTTAGAAAAAATAAGCTAGATATAATGATTATTAAAGCTAGTCATCAACTAGAAAAGAAAAAAGATAAGGTCAAACAGGAGGGCCTAGAAACTTTGATGAACATATTAGAACTAATACACGAACTACAAGACGAAATTAGACACCAAAGAAAACAAATAGCTAAATTAAAATATGAAAACGCTGTAGCCTATAAAGAAAATGCTATATTAAAAACTGACTTTGATAAGTACAAACACAACTTAATAAAAGCAGAATTAGATTCACCAAACTTAAAAAAATGAATGAAATATTTTACTTAATGTTACTATCTCATATCTTATGTTTTTCAGCTGGATGTTTTTTTGTATTGTTACTAAAGAAAATAATTGATAAATAAAGATGAAAAAAAGAACTTTAAACGAGTATAGACAGGTGAAAGACTCAGTATATGAAAATCCTATTAATGAGACTGTTAATAGTATTTCTTACCTTTGTTCTATATATCCTAATAATGCTGACCTAGGGGCGGTCATAAGAAAACACTTTCAAAAATTATGAAAATACTAAACTTATATGCTTGCCTAGGTGGTAACCGCTACAAATGGAATGAAGTTAAAAACGACATTGAAGTGACAGCTGTAGAATTAGACCCAGAGTGTGCTAGACTATATAAAGAACGATTCCCAAATGATACTGTAATAGTAGCAGATGCACACCAGTATTTATTAGACCATTACAAAGAGTTTGATTTTATATGGGCTTCACCACCTTGTCCTACTCATAGTAGGTTAGTGACTTCATTAAAAACTAGAACTAAAATGAAATATCCAGATATGAAATTATATCAAGAAATTATATTTCTAGATAATTTTTTTAAAGGTAAATATGTAGTTGAAAATGTTGTCCCGTTTTATCCTCCTTTAATACCAGCTAAAAAAAGAGGTAGACACTTATATTGGACTAATTTTAATTTACCTAATAACATTAACGAAAGACACAACCCAGATTTTACTAGAGTAAAAAATCATATTGAAGTTATGAGTAAATTCCACGACTATGATTTTACTAAATACAAAGGAGAGCAAAGGAGAAAAAAAATAGCAAATAATTTAGTAGATTATAAAGCTGGTAAAACTATTTTAGAAGTAGCTTTAGGAATTATTAAAAAACAAAATGTAAACCAAAAAAGTATATTCGATGAATTCTAATCAAAAAGGTAAACGCTTTGAGAGAGACGTAGCAAAGCAATTAAATAAGAAGTTTAACACTAACGTTAGACGGACTCCTATGAGTGGCGGAATGTCCATAAAAGGAGACATTATAGACATTAATCCAGACTCTGTACTATTTGACTATCACTGGGAATGTAAGAACCAGGAGAAACTAAATATTTGGAAAGCATTAGCACAAGCTAGATCCGATAAGCCAATGGGAAAGACTCCAGTAGTAGTATTTACTAAGAACTTTGAGAAAGACTATGCCTGTTTAGAGTTTGAGGACTTTATGAATTTATTATTAACTATACAACAACTACAAGATGAAAACAACACTAGAGAGAATAGCTGAACTAATAGAAGAGTATAACTCTACAGATATATTTGACGGCAATAAACTAAACCAACAACTAAAAGAACTAACTAGTAGACTATATCATATAGAAACTATGAGAACTAAAGCCCACGAAAGCTATGAAAAAGTAATACATAATAAAGTAGCTGAAGGGTTTTCAGTAGCTAGAGCCACTAACGAGGCTAAGGTAGAAGTCCCCGAAATGTACCAATTAAGAAGACTACTAGAGTCTGGATATAGAGTGGTAGACGCTATGAGAACAAATATAAGTTTCTTAAAGTCAGAAATGTATAATGTAACAAAAGAGTATTAATGACTATTACTAACGAGGACAATATGGAACTTATGAAACGTTACCCAGACAATTATTTTGATTTGGCTATTGTTGATCCTCCTTATGGTATAAATATGGATGGTGGCAAAATTGGAGGAGATAATTGTGGAAAAGCGACAGAATACATAAAAAAGGATTGGGATAATAAAGCACCAAACACTCTATACTTTGAGGAACTTATAAGAGTTAGTAAAAATCAAATTATTTGGGGTGCTAATCATTTTATTGAAAACATACCAAATGCCAATAGTAGTTGTTGGGTTGTTTGGGATAAAGATAATACTGGGAACTTTGCAGATAGTGAATTGGCTTACACAAGTTTTAATACAGCTGTTAGGAATTTTAAATGGAGATGGAATGGAATGTTGCAACAAAATATGAAAAACAAGCAGAAACGAATACACCCAACCGAGAAACCTATACAGCTTTATGAGTGGCTGTTAATAAATTACGCAAAAGAAGGAGATAAGATATTAGACACTCATTTAGGTTCTGGAAGTATTGCGATTGCTTGTCATAATTTAGGATACGATTTAACCGCTTGTGAATTAGACAAAGAATATTATGGTAGTGCAATGAAAAGAATAAACGAACATAAACGACAAATACGAATGTTTTGAATAATAAGCTAATTAAGAAAATAGAGAACTTTATTTTATATATAGGTAGAGAATATAAGGTAGTCGAATTAGAAGACTTTAAACAGGATATTTTTATACTACTATTACAAAAAGGAGAGGATTTTATTTTACAATTAGATGAGGAAAACTCTATAAAAAAATATGTCTATAAACTTTGCATATATCAAATAATTAGTGAAAGAGGACACTATAGAACTAAATACTATATACCTAGTCACTTTAGCAGTATAGACGAAATAGAAACCTATAACAATAGTTGCTTTAAGGATGAGGTCTTAAACGATCTTATAAACTCTTTAGACGGCTTAGATAAGATTATGATGGAACAACTACTACTTTGCAGTGGTAACAAAAACTGCTTAGCTAAAAAAAGTAATATTCATCAAAATACAATACAATATAAATTTAAAGAATTAGCAAATAAAATAAAACAAAAATGGACCCTAAATGAATTCTATACTTAACACCTTAATAATAATATCTCTAGCAACTACCTGGGTGGATTATGCTAGACCCTTAATAAATAAACTAGACTATAAACCTTTTAACTGTAGCTTTTGCATAACCTTTTGGTTAAGTTTAATTACTTTTTTTATAACTTTAGACCCTTTAATACTGGCTAGTCCATTATTTTTACGTATAATAGAAAGACGCTTATTATGAAAATAGACGAGGTAATTAGATTATATGACAAAGCAAATGCCTTTCCTAGTAAGGTAGATATATCTTACTTAAGAAATAATTTTGACCCTATAATAAAAGAAAACTATCCAGAGGTTAGAATTAGTTGGGCTTGCAATAGTTGTGTAAAAAACCAAATGAGCTTACTACTAAACTGGCTAAACACTAAAGAGGCTGAACAGACTAAAAAGAAAAGGAATGTCAGAAAAAAAAGAACACCTAAAAAAAAGAGTTAGTTATGGCTACTTTATTGATGAGGACGGATTATACTATTATAGTGAAATTGACGGAGAGACTTTTCAGTGCTTTGACATAAACGGAGTGGCCTCTACTACTTTTGACTTTGGTATTGATTTTGAATTTTTAGAACTAGCTTACATATATGAAACTGACACCTAAAGAAATTAAAGAACAAAAGGCTTTATTTGGTAGTAAGGCTGTAAACTATTTTATTAGGTTTATGGAGGCTAAAAAAAGATGGCGAAGACTACCAGATTATTTTATAAAACAGGTTATTGAGAATAGTGAAAAAATATGACTAAAAAGCTAACACCTAAACAACGTAAATTTGCTGAAGAGTATGTCAATACTGGTAACGCTTCAGAGGCTTATAGACGAGCTTATGATGTTGGACCAGATACTAAATTAGAGACTATAGCTAGTAAGGCTAGTCACCTCTTAGCGGAGTACAATATAAGTACAAGGGTGAACGAGTTACAAAAAAAAGAGGCTGAGTCTTTTCAAATAACGCGTAAAGAAGTAGCTGAGGGTTATTTTAAGATGATTAAAAGTTGGGAGTATTTAATGGACTTAGCAGCTAAAGAAAATCTATCTAAGGAACAGAAAGCTAAGTTTTATTTACTTAAGGAAATGGTTAAAGGATCGGACTATAGAGGGGCCTATGATTCAATAGCTAAGATGTTTGGTTTAAACGCTCCAGACAAACAGGAAATAGAACAGACAGTTCATAATATCAATATCAATATAAAGCGTGGAAGCGACTGAAATCTTTGAACGCAATTACGATTCCAAAGCTAAGATAGTAATCAATAGAGGTGGTACTAGAAGCAGTAAGACTTGGTCTTTAAATCAATTGTGTGCTTTGTGGTTAATTAGTGGTAATTATGGTGACGGCAACTATATAAGTGAGGGGGTATGGACTACAGTTAGAAAGTATAGAACTAATCTAGACGGAACTGTTATTAGAGACTTTGAGGACATACTAAAAGCCGAAGGGTGGTATATTAAGGTAGATCACAACAAAACTAAAAAGCAGTATAGATACGGCAAAAGACTAGTAGAGTTTATTGGTGCTGATGACGAGCAAAAGCTGAGAGGTGCTAAAAGAAATATACTATATTGTAATGAGGCTAATGAATTAGAATACAAACAAGAGTTTTTTCAGTTGTTAATGAGAACCGAAAATAAGATATTCTTAGACTTTAATCCAGATGATGAGCAAATATGGATTAACCAGGAACTAGAAATAAAGCGTTCTAACGAGGTTAATGATGTTGAGGTAATAGTATCTAACTATAAAAATAATTCGTTTCTACCTAAGTCACTAATTAAAGAAATAGAATACTTACAGCAAACTGACAAAGAGTTCTGGAAAATATACGGACTAGGTGAGTATGGAAATATTAGCGGTCTAGTCTATGAGAATGTAAAGTATGTAGATAGTATGCCAGATTGTAGGCTAGTGGCTTATGGCTTAGACTTTGGCTATAGTATAGACCCCTCAGCTTGTGTTGCTGTATATCGTAAAGATGACCAGCTATATTTAAAAGAAATCATATACGAAAGAGAATTAACTAACCAGGACCTAGCAGAAAGACTAAGACCTATAATAGGTAGAGATGAGGTTATTTGTGATAGTGCTGAGCCTAAGTCAATAGAAGAGATATATAGACTAGGGTTAAACGCAAAACCAGCTACTAAGGGTAGAGATAGTATATTAAACGGAATAGACATCTTAAAACGCTTTAAAATAAATGTAGTAAATAGTAGTAACCTTAGACGAGAGTTTAGGACTTACAAATGGGCTACTGACAAAAACGGAAATAGCTTACAAAAGCCTATAGGATCAGACCATTTATTAGACGCTTTGAGATACGTTGCTTTAATACATTTAAAACAAAATAATAAAGGTTGGTATTCAATACGATAAAATTAGTATCTTTAAACATATTGTATTTAAGTTTGAGGAAGTAGTCGGCAAAAGAGCGTTGCTTCCTCTTTTTTTTAACAGAGGTAAAAGGACCAAATGCTAAGCAAATGGTCAGCAAATGCTGAGCAAATGGGGTTATATAAGATAAGAAAAGATAAGATAATATCTTTTCGTTATTATTTAAACTCAAAAACTAGCATAATTAATATAAGAGCTTCTAAGCTACTTAAAAACATTAACCTATATAAATACACTAGAAAACTATTAAAGTGTCTTAGAACTCATCTAGATAGTGTTTAAATGGATATTGAGTTGTTTTATTTGGTTGGTGTTTAGTTGATGAGGTTTTAATTAAAATTTATTTTTAGGTACTTTTGTTATAATTAAATAATTTGTTATATATAGAAATATGAATATCACAATACCAACAAAGTGGGAAGACGTTACTATAGGAAACTATATTAATTTAAGACCAATACTAAATTCAGAACTAACACCAATACAAAGGGTAGTTAATATACTAGCTGTCTTAACTGGTGAAAAGAAAGAGGTTATAAAAAACATTAGTCTAGATCAATACAAAACAATTAAAGAAAAAATGTATTTTCTAGAAACTGAAATACCTAAAAAACTAAAAGACAAAAGATTTAAAATAGGTGGTAAATACTATGAGTTTAAATTAGATGCTAAAAGCTTATTGTTTGGAGAGTACATAAATAATATGGAAATATTACAAAACGCTAAAGACAATGAAGATGTCATATTTAATAATTTACACCATATATTAACTACTATTTGTAGACCAGTAGAAAAGAAGTTTTTTAGGTGGAGAGATATTAAGGTAGACGGTGAACTATTAAGAAAAACGTCAGATAACTTTTTGACTAATATGCCTATAACTATAGCTTATCCAATAGGGGTTTTTTTTTACAATCACTTGGACACCTTAACGGAAACTATAAAAACCTCTTTGATAGAGGAAGCTCTGAGACTGAAGAGGGAAGCGGCGAAAGAGATAGCTTCAGTAAAAAGTGGGGGTGGTGGTCAACCTTAGATAATTTGACTAATAGTAGGATAGATAAGTGGGATGAGGTTTTAGAATGGAATGTAATAAAAGCCTTAAATGTAGTAGCGTATTATAGTGATAAACAAAAAATGGAGATGCAAATACATAAAGACCAAATGCAAAAAATGAAACGTAGATGAGTGACCAGTTAGATATATTTGGCTTTGATGTTAACCAACTAGAAGAGGTTAAAATAGATAACCCTACTACACTAGCTGAGGTGTTTAATAATATAGCTGCTGATATGGTCTTTTGTTTAAAGCAATCGGTCCAGAAAGAGAAACTAACTTATAAGGGTAATTTATTAGAATCAATAAAAATGCCTGTAAAAATGTTTGGTTTTAGAATGACAGCTACTTTGTTTTTAGCTGACTACTATGACTACGTTAATAAAGGTGTTAAAGGTATTGG
>Ga0208159_1001098_pt1 | contig 10317 bp, 11 predicted proteins | sample 9_EtaG_FD_184082 | JGI IMG/M metagenome (GOLD analysis project Ga0208159, IMG submission 184082) | Marine viral communities from the Subarctic Pacific Ocean - 9_ETSP_OMZ_AT15188 metaG (SPAdes) (version 2) | ecosystem: Environmental > Aquatic > Marine > Oceanic | place: Pacific Ocean | collected... | reverse complement strand
TCCTAAATAATAAGGGATGAATTAGAGCTAATTAACTCTATATATATATTTTAACTCGGCGGCTTATTAAGTGCGTTAAAAGTTATATAAGTTTAAAGACTAAGAAAATATCTATATATAAAAGAGAAATTTTAAAGTTTCCACAATCTTCCCAAACTATCAGATAAATAAATTATTTATGTTCTTAATATTTGTTGCGCCTTGTTTCCTTAACCCTAATAAATCCATGAAATAGGGGCAAAAGTAGGGGAAAATATACTATCTTGTGGCATTTGTCAAGAAATCCTGGAAATTTGTATCAAATGTTACTGTGTTTTGTGGAGCTAACCGAGTGTTGTAAAACTTAAACCTTGATGTAACAATTTATACCCAGGATTTGACAGGATCTGGATACTAAATTGGGTCATTTGTCAAATTATCGGGGATTTTTCGCCACATTTTGTTACAAATCGGCTTATTTTCGGCAAATTTTACATGAGTATGTATCATTTGTTACTGGGTGCGCTATATTTCTTTTTTTTGTCTCAGCGTGTATCATTTTATACCGCGGGCCTGACACCTCAAGATTTTTTTTCCCAAAAATGAGGTTTTTAAAGGCGCAGTAGGGGGAATCGCCCCTCAAATGTATAGAACTTAAAATTAATTGATAAAGAGTACCAATTTTTACACGATGCCTATATCTCCACAGGATTTTGAGCTTTATTCACGTATGACAGGGAGGTCAATGCCTCGCGATCCTGCAGAAAGAATGAGAATGGCTCCAGAAGTTTATGATTTTGCGCGAAATTTTGGCCGTGAACCTAATGTTTTACAAAAAGCAGGTAATTTAGTAGGAAATATTGGTAGAGATGTAGTACGTAGTGTCCAAGGTGGTGCAAGATTAGGTTATCAGGAGCTTCAAGATGAAAGAAATCGTGAATTTGAGTTAGAAAAAGAAAGAATTAGAGCTGGTGCAAGGGAATCAAAGGCTGAAGACATGTTACGAAACTTCGCGGAGAAGGAGAGAATCAAGAAAGAGAACAAAATGGAGATGAATGAGCAAATAACAGAGCTAAACAAGGATCTTGCCAGAACTAAAGGAAAGGAAAACAGATCAACTATAAGAACTAGACAAAATCGTGAAAAAGACATGCAAAATGTTACAGATGGTTCTCTTGATACTGACTTTGAGTTTGTAGGATACGACCCTAGTTCCGCAAACATTGAATCTCAAGACATTGAATCTCCTGCGGAGGTTCTTAACCAACCAAATGTAGCAAATCAAAGTGGTTCTGGAATCATTGGAAGAATTACAGAACAAGGAGCTAATATAGCTGACAGTAAAACAGTTTCTGAAAGTTTAACCGATGACCAAACTCCAAAATCTGTAAGTTTACCTGATCAGGAGATTGTTACGGGAAAAGGGTTCACTCCTAGAAATTATGCAGAGAACAAAGGTCTTATTCCAAAAGTTGAAACAGATTTAGGTGATCATCCAGACATAGCACCTGGCGAAGATGATAATACTGTTCCTAACTTTGCACCAACCCAAGATAAAGTTAACAAGATGGCTGTTGACAAAGCTGTTGGTATGGGTGATCAGTTTATGGGAAATTATGGAGATAAAAGTCCAAACGAAGCCGAGGGTCAAGTTACTGCATACAAAGATTCTTTATTAGGTGCAATTCGTGATGGTATTCCAAAATCAGAGCAAGATGCTGCAAGACAAAGGTTAAAAGAAAAAACTTTAAGAAAAAGAGGTGAGAAAGGGACAACAGGGGGACTATTTGGAACAGACATAGGTATGGATGATCCTAAAGTCCAAGAAAATTATAGGCAATTGAAACGAAATGCTGGACTTTTAGATGACAAAGTAATTCAAGGTTTAGCACTTACAAAAGCTGCAGAAGATTATCAACAAAAAAGACAAAACGAAGGAGTAGAGGGGGCTTTAGGTTCTATCGATATTGTTGGAGCACCTAGTGTAAATGACAAGGCAGATGATTTTATGTCAAATTTTGCACCACAAAGTTTACTACGTTATGGGCAAATGGGGGGAAAGGCAAAAGGTATAGAAATTAACCCATCACCAAATGGCGAACCAACTGTAGGTTTTGCCGTAGATAGTAAAGAAGGAACAACTAAATATACTTATCCAGCACCAGAATCTATTGTAGAAAGTATTGCCGATACTGAAAGAGATGATTCTCTTGGACGTAAGAAATTTAACTATCTTTTCCGTATGGCAGGAAGAGGAGAAGAAGGTTTTGGAGAAGGCACAAAAGAAGTCTTTCCAAGGATGATATAGGAAACCTTTGCTAAATTAGAAGTATTAAAGAACAAATTATGATTTTTTTAGAACCTATCATTGCTGCAGCATTAGGAGCAGGAATTACAGCATTAGCAGTCTTTTTTAAAACTAATGGTATTGCTTTAGCTGTTTTAAAAAAAGGCGAATTAATTAAAAAAGCTTACGATATTATCGACCCCATCCTTGATAAAAACATAGGTAAATGGAGTGGATCTCAAGTTGATAAAGCTTTCGAGTTGGTAGTTGAAACCGTGGGTGACGGTCAATTGTCTCGTGCTGAAATTTTGACAATAGCAAAGCATATGGCAAACAAATGGTTGCCCGCCTCGGCCGCCGAAAAAGTTCGCGCCCTCGAAAAATCAGGGGCTTCGGAAGAGGATGAGGCGAAAGTGGTACATATTACCAGCCAAGTCAATAAGGGGTAGTAATGGTTCGAATAACGAATTTAAACCAAAGAACAGATAATAGGGAAGAGAATGTAAGATCTAATCCTAATCCTTCCGGTGGATTAACAGGTCCTAACCCTACCCAAAGTAATCCTTTTGCTCCAAACATGTGGCAACAGTCCTTTAAAAATAATCCCCCAAATGAAGGGTTTTATACGAAGGATATGTTTTTAGATTCAGAAGCTGACTATACTGAGCGTCAATTAAGTATGTTATCTGACTCTGGATATAATAACTTCTTTCCAGAAGGAAATAAACAGTTTGCACAAAAGTTTGCAATTGATTATGCGAGAAGTAATATTATTGGAAATAAAGTAGCTGCAGAACAATTGAAAGAAATAACAGAGCAACCCGCAGCAAGTGCCAATGCTATAGTAGATCCTAATACAGCAGGTAAATTTCCTAGTAACGAGGTGAAAGTTTAATGGCAACAGGACAAGCTATGCGTTATGGTGGTCAAGTTTTAGGACCGGCTCTAGATGACCTTTTAAAAGCGGCTGGTTTAATAGGAACAAAGGCAACTCAAACTGGAATGAAAGCCATAAGAACAGGAGTTTTTGGAAAAAATAAAGTAACTCAAGTACCTGCTCTTCTTCGTGAGACAGTAAAAGGAGCACCTGGACCTATTCCTCAAGCTGTGGGTTCACTTGCCACATTAGCTACAGGTTATAAATTAGTCGAAGCTCCTTTACAGGGTGGAATGAATATGATTGGATCAATGATGGGTACAAATAAACAACAGTCCAATTACAGCCAACCAATGAGTTCTGGTATGGAGAAGTTTTTATATGATCAAGAATTACAAAATTTAAAATTTCAAAACCAATTAGGTTTAATGTTAGCAAAAGCAGAAGCAACAAATCCCGGTGTGCAATATGCAAATATGGCTGAGGCAGAAAAAACTTTAAGTGAAGCAGGAGAGATTACAAACGCAGAGGTTTTACAGGTAGCACGTAGTATCTACGGAACTGGTCTACGTGTGTAGATAATATAATTAAAAAAAATACTTAAGAATTATGGGAAGAGGTGGTACAGGCACTGATCGTTACGGAAGAGATTTTGATGATCCAGAATACGGTATGCCAATGAATTCTAATTCTGGAAATAAAATGGCGGGTCAGTTTAGAAGAAATTTTGTAGCAGGGCTAAAAGAGGGTGGATCTTATGCAGATAAATTTAATACAGATAGTAGTAGTAGCGGTAGCAGTGATGAAGATAAAGAAACTACTGTAACACAAAAAGTTGATAATTTTACTGCAGAAGTAGCTCCAGGTCTTAGTATTTATAAAGAAGGTGGTCAATCTATGGTTATTCCCGGACAACAAGGTCAAAAAGGTCTGTTTAGTTTAGGTGGTGCAATAGGTGGAGGTATTAAAGGATTTATAGGAGGAGGACCTGCAGGTGCTCTTGGTGGAGCTCTTTCCGGTGGATTTATGTAAGTAGAGTTAATTTAAAATATTAACAACAAGTATTTGAGAATAAGATGGCACCAGTAGCACCATTACTAATGGCGGGGATGAAATATCTACCAGTTATAGGATCTATAGCAGGAGCTATCCCCGGTTTACGAAGAGGTAATTTAGGAGAAGCCGCTTTAGGAGCCGGATTAGGAGCTGCAACTGGAGGATTAGGAACAGCCGGATTGATTAAAGGGGGTGCAAGTGCCGCCGGAAGATTTGCAGGAAAACAAGGTATAAAACAATTAGCTAAAACTGGATTAGTAGGAGAATCACTTAGAAACAGGGCAATAGCTAATGTAGTAGGTCAAAACGTAGCTACAGGAGCTGGACTTCTTGGTGCAACAAAACTTGCTGGAATGGCAGGTAATTTTGGATCTGGATCAGGAGGAAGAGCAGGAAGAGGTGGAGCTGGCTTAGTAGGATACAATACAGTGACTGGTGAGCCTATGTATGGATCACCATTACCACCAGTTTCAGGTTATGGTGTAGTGCCTCCTATGGGGGATGCTCTTGATGTATTAAGTCCAACAGGTTTAGATGCAGGTAGAAGACTTAGAACTATAAAAGATGCTGAAGCACTAAGAGATGCTCAAAATATTATTCTCCCAACAGTCAGAAAGTATGCAGAGCAAGCTAAGAGAGATGAGTTTGCAAGAAGTATTGCTGCTAGAGGTATTGCACAGAACATTGCTACAAATGCAGCCTTAACACAGAATCAACAGCAAGCTGTTCTCGGTATGGGAGCTACAGCTGCTCAGCAAGCTGGTCAAGCTTTAGCTGCTAGATTTAACTACTAATTATGTCAGAAAAAGACAACAGAGCCGATCTATTCGTCGAATTACTTAAATCTGAAAGAGAAAGTAATATAGATGATGCAAAAAGAAAATTCAAAATGCGTTTTGCTGGTACAGCCCCAAACACTGTCCAAGATTATGCTGACGAATTTGAGCTGAGTTACGATCAAGCTTTAAAGGAACTACAAGATGACAAAATAAGTCTAGGTAAATTTGTTCCTAAAAAAGATACTGCTTTAGAAAGATTCTTTAGAAAATATGATCCTACATACGAGTCGTATGCAGGTAAAGAGGATAAAGAATTAGAATTAACTAAAGATGGAAAATATGTTGTAGCAAAAGATAGACCAACAGGTGTTTTAGGAGGATTAGCAACTCTTGGTGATTTTCTTACTCTTGGGGTAACAGATTTTGATAGGAAAGGTGGTGGATTAGGTGGAATGGCTACAGGTCTTGGATACACACCAGGTCAATATAATCAAAAAATTTCTAAAAAAGGAAGAAAAGAATTAGAAAAGGGTTATGTTACTGAAGCCTTGGAGGATGCTTCATTCGATGCAACAGGTAATATATTAGGTGGTGATTCTGGTTCGGGTGATTCTGATTCTTCTAAGGGAAAAACTGTATTAGAAAAACTTGATGATTTTTATGAGAGACAAGATGAAAGAAGTAGAAAGAAACGTAGAAAAGAAGCCATTCAAGATACAGTTATAACCACACTTCAAACTCCAATCTATACAAGATTAGTAGAGGACGCTGCTAAGAGAAGACTAGAGCTTGATAAAGCAATGTTAACGGCAAAAGAAATGATGCCTTCTAATATTCAGAATATAATGAAGTCAAAACAAGAACAACAAAACTTAGCTGCAGATTCTGAATACAGAAGAGCATTAGGTGTAGCTGCTCAACAGGATGCCGCTACAAGATTTGCCGGTCTTGGCATGCAGCGACAGTTCGGTTAACTAACGCTAAAATTTAATTACAACGGATTGATTTAATATGGGCGGACGTACTCCACCACCTCCACAGATAATATATCCACCAGCTCCACCACCTCCAGCTCCTACTACCCAGGTGCCTACGCAGGCGTTAGCTAGTCAGACTGCACTTAATGAAGTAAGTGGTAAACAGCAACGTCTGAATATGGAATTAGGTGCTCAGTTAGATAGAGCTAATAGAGAGTTCTTTACAACTCAAAATATTAGACAGGCTCAATCTTTTGGTGCAGAGGATAGACTTACAACTAAGACTACTGGCGAGGAAACACGTGCAACAGCAAGAGTTTCTGGTCAAGAGCGTCGAGCTGAAGTAGCAGAAACTGGGCTTCAGTATAGAAGAGGTTTAGAAACTGCAGGTAAGGAAGATAGAGCACTAACTCGTGAAACAGGTAAGGAACAAAGAACAACCGACTTGCAAAGAGAGATGTTCCGTCGCTATAAAGAGAATAGAGATTTCGAACAGGCTCAGAGCCAATACAGAACATGAAGCAATGGATTCACACTTTAACTTCCAAAGATCGTGAATCCTTTCTTCAATTTTGTAAAAAAACAAGTTCTTCAATACAAATATATTTATTTTCCCGTTTTCTTGGTTTTCAAGGGACGATAGTTGAATGTAATGAATGGTCTGAAAAAGAATTTAAAAAACGTAATTTTAATCAAGTATTAGAATACGAGATAGATAACATGCAACAGGATATTCAAAAGTTGCGTGAGGCAATAGAAATGGGTCTTGTTAAACAAGATATGGGTGCTGCACGTATTGCAATGTTACAAAAAGAATTACGTGGAGCAATAAAACAAATAGAAGATAAAAAAGTGTTGATGGATAAACAAGGATTAATACTTGCAGGTGCTGACAGGGCTTTGAGAGAGATGTTAAGTATTTTTAGAGATGATCCTATAGAAGGACCTTTACAGGAAGCTTCAATGGGCGTATGGACAAAAATACTACAAGAAGAATCTTAGAGATTAATACGCTATGCTACGTTCATGGCAGGTACAAGTATTTACAGTGTTTACAGACGCACAGCTCGTGCAGCTGCTAAACAACAAGTTGTAAAAAAAACTTCAAATATTGATATAAAAAGAGCGCAAAAAGATTTTGCCTATTTTTGTGATGTTGTAGGGGGAAAACCTCCAGCTGAGCATCATATGGAATGGCATAAATATTTATGTACTGGCGATGATAGTACTTGTCTTAGAGGAATAGCTGGACCTAATATTGATATTCTTGCTCCAAGAGGATCTGCAAAGTCTACAGTTTTAGGCTTATATACAGCTTGGGCTATTGGAGTACATGCTTTACATAAATTACCTTTAAAAATTTTATATATTTCATATACAGTTGATGTTGCTCGTCCAAAAAGTGCAGCGATAAAAAGAATAATAGAAGAAAGTAAAAATTATAAAGAAATTTTTCCCACAGTAAAAATAGCAAAAGGAATAAATTCTAATGAATATTGGAGTATAGATTGGAAATTTGCAGGTATCAAATCTACAGGTGAGGAGGAATTTAGTGTATGTTGTGCAGGTTTAAAAGGTGCTGTTACTTCTAAAAGATCTCATCTATGTATTATTGATGATGCTATAAAAAGTTCTGATGATATTAAAAACAAGGATATTAGACAAGCTATGGAAGATAACTGGAATGCAGTTATTGTCCCAACTATGTTTGAGGGTGCAAGAGCAATTTGTTTAGGTACAAGATTTCGTCATGATGATATACATGCAAGAGCTTTTTTACCATCAAACGGATGGACACAAATAATACAGTCAGCTATAACTGTTGACGATCAAGGAGAGGAGATATCCTATTGGCCTGATATGTGGTCATTAAAGTATTTAGAAGAGAGGCGGAGAGTTGCTCCAGTAGCTTTTAGTTTTCAATATCAAAATCAAATTGTACAAACTAGTGAGTTATCTCTATCTCCAGATTTAATTGTTAAAGGAACTATTGCTACAGATTTTGATGCTCTTGGTGTAGGGGTTGATTTATCTGCAGGGATAAGAGAACAAAATGATTATACAGTTTTTGTTATGGGTGGTCGAGTAAAAGATAAAATCCATGTTATTGATTGTAAAAGAGTTAGGGTAATGGGTAATTTAGAAAAATTAGATTTATTAATGGAAATGATGGAGGAATGGGGAATTGTTTATAAAGATGACAAGTCTTATTTCCCTACAGGAGCTTCTACACATATTTGGTCTGAGGCAGTAGCTTATCAAGCATCTTTAGAAGCAGATTTTAAAAGAATATGTTTAGGAGATCATGGACTTCATAATTTAATATGGCACCCAGTAAAAGGTTTTAGAGGAGATAAAGTTGCTAGATTTAGAGGAATTATGGGTTTATTTGAACAAAGAAAGATTATTTTTAATAAATTTAGAAAATTTGGACCTCTTACAGACGAGATAGTTAATTTTGGGGTTAGCTCACATGATGATTGCGTAGATGCATTAGTTTGGCTATGTAATGGGTTAATGACTCGCGGAAAACTTGAGTTAGAGTATTGACGACTTAAACTATTACTAACAAGATTAAATGTCACCTACTTACTACAATCTAGAATTAGAGCAAGATAACTATGGATCTGCTTTAATTGTTCTACCTGATGAGTTATGTCATGACATGGCATTACAACCAAACGAAAGATTTGAGGTAGAATGTGAGGGAGATGAAATCAAACTTAAAAGATTACATGCTGGTTATGACATTGATCAATAGTATCAACTTCGAATCTAATGAGTGAAAGCAATAGCAAAGCTGTCCTAGACGATATGCTTAAGTCGGTCATAAATAGAGATGGCCGAGGAACAGCAGATACGATGCTTATCAGTTCTCATTTATCCCAAATGAAGATGTTTGGGATAAGACAAGGAGTTGAATTTTATCCTCAACAGGATAATTTTGGTACACAAAGATTTGATCTTGTTCAACAGGTAATAAAGTTTAATCAGTTAGATGCACGATTAGATGCTATTTGGGATAGATTCTTAGCATACGGAAAAGGTTTATTTTATATAAGACCTACTGAAAGATCTTACAGAATTTATTGGTTTAATAAAGATTCTTACAGGACATATTACTCACCTGAAGGAGATTTAGAAGAAGTAATAATTATCTATCCTTACAAAGTAAGATCTTCAAAAGGTTTTGCAGGAGTTGGTTTAAATACAGATAAAAGATATATGAGATTAAAAATTACAGTTAATGAAATAGAGGAAATACACAGTGAACAAGAAATTACTTTTGATAGTGAAAATGTAAATTTTGCAGGTTTTGATAAAAAAATAGTTGAAAATACTATGGAATTTATTCCATGTGTAGAAGTATTTAATAATCCTGATGCTTTTGGAACTGATGGTAGTGGAGAGTTTGATTTCTTAGCTAACCAAATAATGGCTCACGACGAGATGGTTAAAAATATAAGAGCAAATTTATCTTTCTTTGGTAATCCAACATTACTTTCTTCCAGACCAAAATCTGATATTGTTGAAAGTGATGGTGACACTGTTCAAAGACCAAGCATCTCTAGTCAGTCTGGTTTTCAATCTGATTTTAATTTATTTAGTTCAACATATAAACAAGATCCAGTAACACGACAACAGCCAGGATATGTAGGTAAACCAGGTAGTGGAATGAGAGTTCCAAGAGTTATTGCTAATTTAGAACCCTCAGACAGAGTAGGTTTTATTACACCAAACGCAGTAAGTTCTGATCAAGCTAGATTCTCAGAGCAGTTAAGAAGTGAAATTAGATTAGCTTTGGGAGGTATAGATGACTTATCTATTACTAACGTAACAGCAACAGAAATAAAATCTGCTTATGGCCGTGTAAGTGCAACAGCTAAAAAGAAATGTTTACAAATTTATCAATATGGTATTTGTAGAGTTTTTGAATTAATTATTTTTCAAGAAGAACAAATTTTTAGAAAATCTCTTGCGTTTGCAGCCGGTATAAAATATCCACAATTACCAGAAAATCCTGATGATAAATCTTTAGAAAAATATGACAAACAAAAAGCTAAATATGAACAAAAAATACAAGAAGCAATTAATACAGCATTAGAGACTAAAGAGATACCTGAAGGTGTTTTAGGGCTTGCTCCTGATGGAGATAGAACAGTTTTATGGAGATGGATGGGACCTGTTTATGAGGATACAACTCAGGACAAACTTAATTCATCAATATTTACACGTAATTTACAAGAATTGGGGGTTGATAGTATAGAAGCACTGAAGTATTTATTCCCATCGAAAACGGACGACGAAGTTGCAGCAATGCTCTCTGGATTCCCGTTCCGAATGGTGGGTGAAGTACAGAGA
>Ga0208159_1001096_pt1 | contig 10328 bp, 5 predicted proteins | sample 9_EtaG_FD_184082 | JGI IMG/M metagenome (GOLD analysis project Ga0208159, IMG submission 184082) | Marine viral communities from the Subarctic Pacific Ocean - 9_ETSP_OMZ_AT15188 metaG (SPAdes) (version 2) | ecosystem: Environmental > Aquatic > Marine > Oceanic | place: Pacific Ocean | collected... | reverse complement strand
GACAGGCTGCTGCTATGCCGCTGGTTGCCGTACCGGACCCGAATCACCGAACCATTTTGAGACTGGAACTGCTGCTCAGGAAACACCCCAGGCGTGTATAAACGACCGCTGGGGACTAATGCTGGGAAACTTTTTGCTTCTGCCATCAGTCCGTAACGTCAAACAGCGCGTTCTCAGGGTTCAGGATAGCCAACGCTGAGCCAATAACCTCTCGCACTGGATCGCCATTTCCATCAACCACTACGTTGCCGTTTTCGTCTTTCTTGTCGCCAGTAAGGTTGACCAGCTTTTGATAAGCTCCGCCAATGTCCACAAAGCCCTCGTCGTCGATGGTCAGGCTCGTCACTCGGTAAATACGTTTTTGCTCGTTTTCCATCTGAATGGTGAAGATCGACTTGAAAAAGGTTTCATCGCCTGTTTTGCCGTCTTCGATTAGCAACTGTCCCTCAATAACTTGTTCTTGCCCCGGACGCCAGAAAAAGACCGGATGCGTGCCATCAGGAAGTGCGGTAGTTGAAGTAACACCACCAAACTGGTCAACGCTGCCGTTGTTGAAGCGACTGGTATGCGATGAGTTTGAAATTACCTTGATGTAATCACCAGCCGTCAAACCAAGAGCAGAGCTAGGCGTGGTTTTAAATTGAATGTTGTGCTCACTGTGCTTACGTAACAACAACTTGTGCTCTGCGATACGTTTAGCATGTTTAGGGCTAGTGCAAAAGCTTGTCAGATCAACAAACTCTTCTGGATCTGCTTCAGAACCGCCATCAGCATCTTTGAAGCGCATTTGCGTTACTCGCTGCGAAGAGAATCCGTTTTCCTCTTCTTGTCGGTAAGCAACTGTCGCTTTGAACAACTGGCGCTCTTGTGTTGGCAAAAAACTAACCTGCATATCTTTCATGTTGCCGTCAGTAAATAGAGCTTTGACGCTTTTAGTAATGTCCTGCGCTGGCTCAATAACGAATGTCTCGGGATTGTATGGGACAGAAGGCATTAGAGAAAACTTGCCACCAACAATGGTGAAATCAAGCAGATTAAATGCAGCGTTAGTGTGAATAAATTCACGCAAGTTAACGCGATCGCCAACCACACCATCAAACCTAAAACCGTTTGCTCTGCAGAACTGGGCTGCAATTATCATTGCATCGCGGTCAATTGTATCTCTGGGGATACGCTTACCCGCGCCTAAGCGATCGCTGACAAGCAAGTTAAAAGCAATCTCAGCAAAATTATTTGTTGAAGCAAGAAGGCTTCCAGGCGTAACTACTTTGGCGTTGTCGTCATCTATTAAACGTTCCACCTCCAAGCCTTCTTTGATGTAGGCGCTTAGCTGACCCATGGCAGTCCAATCCTTGCCCGCTAACACCCGCAAACCAAGCAGCGATAAGTCGTTGTACCGAGCGGCTATTTCGTTTTCATTTTCGTCCACGTTTCGGACAAGTTCATTGCAAAAAACTATCTCATGCTCTGGGCCATCTTGGTGGCTGGTTTTTTCAAGATCAAATTTTGGATAATCAGCAATAGCATCTTTGAGGTTCAGCAAGGTACGCTTCTTGCCTTGCACAAATACAGAGTCAATCTCAGTTACGGTTACATCAACTTCCGTGCCATCGGCAAACTGAAACCGCACAGTATCTCCAACAGCGTAACCAGAGCCAGAGCTGACAATGACCCACTGCCACTGTCCAACCGCAAAGCTTGAAGCGTTAACTTTGAAGCCAGAGCCATTGCCGGTGTAACTTTGGTGGCTGTAGTCAGTAGGACCGCCTCCACTAACAAAATCCCCCTCGCCTAGGCTGAATTTGTATTTGGCAATTTTATAGAGATTTAAAGCCGCTCTTTCGGTTTTATACTCGCCTTTCTCGATTGGGTAGTAATAGTTATTATCGGCAATAATTATGTTGTTGATTTTTATAATTCCATATACTTTTGTTTCTCCGTCTGTCCGCACAAAATCTCCTCGAATGTATTGAATACCTGCAACACTAGGATCTCTCGTGGTTCTGTATTGATCACTAACAAGCAGTCCATCGAAAAAAGCGTTGTCGCCAGTTACGGTTTCCCAAACTCCGTAATAGAGAGAGAGGCCATTTTGGTTATTTTCGTCTTTGTACGGGTTATATCTATCCGGGTCAAATTTATCATCTTGAAATGTAATCCCTGGTATAAGGTCAAAACTAGTTACGCTTCCGACTATAGGGTCAGAATCAGGGACAATTCTATACCGCGCATCATCGTTTCTTTCCGCTGGGCTAGGCCGCTGAGTTTGATCTGAAACATTTTCGCCGTCAAAAAACGCAAATTTAAAAGCGCCCCCACTGTCAAGCTGAACATAAGAATCATTGCCATTTGGGCCACTGTCTAAAACTCTTCTGCCTTGTTCTTCCGTCTGCCAGTCTCCTTTAACAGCTGGAACTTCTTTTACAAAATCATTTAAATCGTATCGATAAATAGCTCCAATCTCAACAGGTTCGCCCTCCCACCTAGCAAAAACAGCTCCTGGCTCGTTGGGGTTGTCTACGTTGACATAAACACCAGTAGTTAGCTCTGCGGTTTCATTGTTTTGAACCACAAAAGGTCCTTCCTCCAGCTCCCACCGGGAATTGTCAGGCAGGTCACCTACAGTGTATAAATCCAAATTATTTACTGCTCCTACCACAGACGTCCCAGCCTCTACGCGCTTGAAGAAAAATTCATCATTAGATGCCGTCAAGTCTGTAATTTTGGTTGGTCTGCCTGTATAGCTCACATAAATATTTCCCCCTGCATGAATCGCAGAGTTGCCCGTGCCAGACAAAAGCTGGACGTTGTTTGATTGTGCGCTCGTGTCTACGTAAAGACCATCAGCAGTGCTGCCAGGTATTGGCACTATCCTGAACTCATATTGGCCGGGATCGTGAGTAATCCGTATTGTGTTGTACTGAGGCTGCGGGGTGCTGCCACGTACTGCAAAAATTTGTCCAGCGGATAAATCTCTAAAACTTGTGTCGTTGCTAAGCCCAACTTCTCTAAACTCAATCCTAAAAAAGCTATATCGAGTCTGAAAAGTCGAAACTTTTCCAAGCGAAAAAGCTTGCTTGTCTTCTTCGTATTGCTCCAAAATTTCAGCAGGCGGCTCTGAATTGACATTTGCAAAATTATCAATACGCTTGAACACAGTGCTTTTGATGCCAATCTCTGTCTGATCGCATTTGCGGTTGTTCGTGATAGTAGCTATATCCACGCGCTGCAAGTGTTGACCAAACGGCGCATTAGATACGGCTAACGCATCTGCATCAGCACTTTGAAAATAACCAAAGCCCTGCTCTTTGCAAACAAATTCAAACTGTCTATCCTCGACCTGAGGGCTTTCAAACGGCACTTCTGGGCGCTTTATGCATTGAATTATTGAACTACCAAATGCAAACAAATCTCCAACATTGACCAATACATCCGTGTCAGACATCCTGCTGTCAATTGCAGTATTTACATCGTCAAGTCCGTGAGGGGCAAACTCCTCAGGGTTTTCACGCGCAGCAGAGTTTCTGAAAATTAATGTGTCGCCAACATTGATTTGATTCGTTCCACTGACAATAGAGTTATTCAACCGCTCCATAGCTTGGCGACCTGGATATGGCCTTACGTTTGGCGCTCCTTCGTTGAAAAACAGCCCGTTAATTTTGTCTCTCTTGGTCCTAAGCGACACGTCGTTGTCAAATATTTGAACAATGTCATAAGGGAGAAAGTACGGTGCTCCGTTTGAGATTGGAGAGTGACACCCGAATGAACGCTGTGAGTTTGGTGTTCTAGTCCCGCTCAGTAAAGGCTGAAGATTATTTTTCAGCGGGTCAAACGCTTCAAACACATCGCCTTCACTCTCAGCAGGCAGGTCTCCCGCAATCGTATTAATCGTATTAACTCGCCCTCCTCTAGAAGGATTGTTTTTAAAATATGCTCTATATCGTGCTTCTTGGTAATTACGCAGCAACTGATCGCCAATAGCCAAACCCTGCGGATCGGGAATAGCAGCAAGACTTGATAAACCCAAAGTAGTCAGCATTTTTAACTCTTGGTGCGAACCAAGGCTTAACAGCTGGGACCAAAGCAGCAAACCCTTTACGCGGATGCCGCCTACAGTTTCACTACTCCCTGGAAGCTTTTCACGTCTAGCGAAGACGAGCGGAATAATGCTGCCCAGCGTTGCTAAGTCTTGTGCGCTGTCAAAGCCGAACAGCTCTGCAAACTTAGTTTGACCTCGGGCATCTGCTGTCCTAATAGGACTAAGAGAGTCTTCTTGCGTAAAAGGAGGTGGCTTTGGCGCTAACAGTATTGAAGCTGCTGTAAAAAGCAGGCTAACCGCAATCTGAAAAAGAACTTCTGCTGCTTTTAGCTCCAGACAACTAATGTCAGGGACTAATCGATATGCTTCGCCACGTTCCTTAGCCTTGCAATCGGCAAGGCGACAAAACTCCCAATACTCTTCAATCGTTAAACCTAACGCATCAATGATTTGCTGCTCTACCGGCAGTAAAGAGCGGCGGGAATAAGAACGCTGCAAGGGATCCATGTCACTTGACGGTCTCTGAATTGCAGCCATCCGCCTTCGTAGAAAGAAGCTAACCCATAACTGCCGTCAAGGCAATGGATTAAGCCGAGTGTGCCTACTCTAGCGTCACCTGACTTTTTGCCCCAACGTTCCAGCTGTTCTGGAAACACCGAATAATCTTTACGCCGCAAACGCCTGTACCACGACCGCTGTGGAGCAGGCATGTCAATCCCGTGCCAAGACTGAACAGCTGTAGCCAAGCTCAAGCAATCAGCAGCACCATGTTTTTCAGGCACCGCTCCAAGCCTGAAGGGCATTCCAATGAGCTGGTACGGTTCAATCAAGCGTTACTGATTCGCGAGGTTACAGGCAACGCACCAACATCTTTGGACCGCAAGACCTTGTTTGGGACACTAGAGGTGACAGCATCGATTGCAGTGCTAAGCATTAACTGCACGCCATCAACGTTGTAGTTAATACTGCTAGTTATCCAGTATTCAGTCGAGAGTGTGCGATCTGGTTGAAATGTAGAAGGGTTCATCAATACCGTGTCTACTCGCACAGACCAAAAATTTTCGACCGCCTCATATGCCTTGGCAAGGCTGAGCTGATTATTAGCAAAAGTTAGAAGACTTTCAATATTGTCTCCGCTCAAGCTTTTAGTTGCACCGTTGTAAATGAACGGCAAAAACGCATAAGGGCTTGAATCAAAAACGATCGTGTTAGCGGTGCTGCTGTTTTGATACCTATCTTCGTCTGTTGCATTCTCCCCTTCAAACGCAATAAACGTCGTGATGGCTTCGATTGTCATATGCCAACCCTGCTACGAACACTGCGCTTGTTAACAAGGTCACTGTAGACACCACGTTTGCCCATTTCAGCGCCACGCTTAGCAGCTTGCGCTATGCCGCGTTCAAACTCAGCAGCAGTGACGTAATCAACGCTGTTGATACGCTCCACGCTGTAACGAACATCAAGCTCAGCACTGCCTACATCAGCGCCACCATCAATAAGCATCCCGTTGGCATCAGTCATTCGAGAAACTGGTGCTCCATTTCTTGAATAACGGCTCATAGCAGCATTCATAGAATTAGAAGACTGAACGCCAAGCTTTCCGTCAGAGCCACGGCTTAGAGGAAGTATCGCTTCAGCTCCCGACTCGCCCATAAGGCCGAATCGACCGGCGCCGCCATCGGCGTAAGCAAACATCGTTGGTTTGTTGACGATGCCACCTTTTGCGTAAGGGATGATTTTGTTTTTGGAGAACGCTGCGCCTTTGGCAAAACGAGTAGAGCCTGTAATCCCTGAATAACTGCTTACAGAATCTAAAGTGCCTTGACCTAAAACGCCTTTACCACCACCGCCACTCATGCCAGGCAACAGTCCAACAAAAGTGTTCAAGATGTACATGGTGATCATCTTTTGAATAATCTGCGCGGCCATATCTAAGAAAAAGCTGGCAATATTTTTGAAGAAATTTGAGAGCGCTTCTTGAGTAGTGGCGCTGCCGTTGATAACACTTTTGAATGAATCGGTGAATGCAGTGCCAATAGCATCTGCCGATTTAATTATCATGTTCGCTGGATTAGCAAGATCTTCTAGCTCTTGCTTGAGGCTTCTGACTGTCTGTTGGATTTTCTCAACTGTTGTAGGGTCTATAATTTGACGCTGTAGATCAACTGCTTCTGGAATCCGTGCGTCACCATCTCCAAGCTTATTTATCAAACCTTGCTTAAAGTTTTCAATTTTTTCCTCACGAGTGACCAGGCCTAATTGGTCCCTAAGATTAAACATTTGTTGTTCAATCTGTTCTGTAATTGCTTTCTCTGCCAGCAAGTTTCTTTGCTTTTCATCCGCCAAAGCACCCTCAAGTTGAACCCGGAGGAGAGCGTTATTAATTTGCTTTGTAGTCAAGGCCTCTTGAAGCATTTGAGTTTTAACCGCTTCATCCTCTTCAGCGTTTGCGGCACGAACAGCATCAAGATATTCATGTTCAGATTGAGCAGCGCTTTTAGCAAACTGCAGAGAAATCCTTTGATTGTTCAGCTGGTGTACGCGGCTTCTGTCCGCTTTGGATTGGGCGAGGACTACAGCGCGTGCATTGTCAAGGATTTGTTTTTCTATGCCAAGCAACTCTCCAGCTCTATTAATTGCTGCCAATCGATTGCGATCTGATTTTCCAGATCCATCAGGATCATCAGGGTCTCCAAGCCCAGGCGCAAAAGCGAGGCTAAAGTCAGGGAATTCTAGATCTCCTATAGCACTTGCATCTTTTAGAACTTCCTTAAGTTCTTTAACATTAGCTGTCTCTTGTTTAATAGCCTTGCTAAGAGTTTCTACGTTAAAAATATTCTGCAAAGGCTTCAAGTCGCTAAAATCTTGTTCCATTTTGCCTAACTCAAAAGCAACGGACCTGCCGGGAGTGCCGACTTGGCGGCCATAAATTCCTCCGCGAAGACCTGAGATAGCATTTTTCTGTAAATGCTCAGGAACCGCATCAATAATTCCTTTTATTTTCAACAAAGACTGAAGGCGCTGCTCATATCTCCCAGCCATCTCGCCGCCTTCTTTTAACGACCTCGTGCCATCGTTGATACTATCGACCAAATCATCAAATCTTTTACTCATATTGAAACGGGCTACCCCCAATGCGCTGAGCCCCATTAAACCCAAGAGGATTGGATTTTTAGCCATCAAAAGGAGCAAGCCTTTTAGTGCCATTTTCAATTTGGCAATGGCTGGGATACTACTAGCAAATATAACCTTTTGAGTTAACATTAATCCCCCGACAAAGCCTTTTTTCCCAATGGCAAGAGTCGCCAACTTGATGGCTTTTATTAAGGCGCCAATTACGGCAGGGCCAGCCAAGGCAATTATTAATCGCGCCAACGGTTTAATGTTCTTGACGACAAAAGCAATGCGGTCAAGAATGGCCTTGATAGCATCTGCGGTTACTGTGGCAATATTGATAATTGTAGGTGTCAAATCAATCAATGCCTGAGTTATTCCCTCCTGCAAGTCTGAGCCGACTTGCACTAGTTGCTTGCCCAACTCATTTTGAGCTTCTTTAAACGCAACCTTTTGCCGCATGCCTGACTCTTCTGAGCTGGCTGCCATTTCAAGAGCGCCTTCGCTGTACTTTTTCACAGCAAACTGCAAGAATTTAATTAACTTATCTAGGCCAACTTCTCCGTTTTTTAGCTGCTTTTGCAGGGCCATGGTAGAAATATCATTGGCCTCAGCAAATGCTGTGACTGCTGCAGGAAAACGCTCGCCGAGCTGCCCAGAAAGTTCTTCTGCAGAAATTTTCCCTTTACTGAACATTTGCACGAGCGCTGTTAATCCACCGCGCACATCTTCCGCAGAACCTTTGGTGGCTTTAATCGCTGTTGTAGTACCAAGGAAGGCAAGTGCGGCTGCCTCCATGTTCCCACCAGCGCCTAATACAGCAGCTCCAAGCTTTGTCATCCCAATCGTGGCGTCTTCTCGCTCCACATTTAATTGTTGAACAGCAAACTCAATAGTTTGATTGGCTATTGCAAGATTTTTTGCATTTTTTGCTTGATCTTCCCCAGTAGCAATAATTCTTTTTAGTGCTTTTTCGGCAAGACTAATAGACGCTGCGTAATCAGTGAAAGATGTGATCTTGTCCGCAGTTATCCCAACAGTTGCCCCAATGCTGCCTCCAACGACTGCGCCGCCAGGACCAAATGGAGCGCCAAGCAATGCGCCTCCAAGGCCCGCAGGGCCACCAAAGATACCAGCTGATGCCACCGCTCCTGCGGTTTGAGCTGCACCTTTGAAGCTAAATTTACGCTTTTTGCTTAGCTTGCCAAGCCTTTTATCTACTGCTTCAATCTCTCTGCCAAGCTCTCTAAAGTCTTGACTTGTTGGATCAAGCCCAGCCCGTAATTGAGTAAGAGCTGTCCTTTGCGCCTGGAGACTATTAATGCTGCCATTTGACGCAGCCGCTGCAGCGCGAATTGACTCAGCCACTTGATCGTAGCTTTTCCCCATCATCTGCAGCTCAGCGGCCGGACCAGCTCCACTAATGCTTGCTATCTGTTTAAAAAGCCCAGACGCCTCTACTGGTTGATTGGCGAGGCCGCCTCCAGTAAATCCGCCATACCGACGAGATCTTCTCCTTGACCGGCGATCAATCGCACTTTGCACGGGGTCCCTGCCCGCGAACATCCCAAACTTTTCTTGAGTGCCAAGTCGACTGCGAATATCTTCCTTCCTTTGGTTTGTCCCGAAAGGATCAGCGACTTGCTTTTCTAACGTATTTATCTCGCGGAGGGTATTAACGTAAGATCTTGAGCCAATCGCTAAATCCTGAAAGTCTTCCTTTAACTCACTCAAGCGCAAAGACATTTGAGCAGTAGTGTTCACGCTATTGTTCAACTCTTTCCCGAATATTGCTTGCAGCTGCGCTGCTGTTTTATTCTCTACATTGTTGTCGACTTTAGCTTTGTTCCCCTCTCTTATCTTTAACGCTAATCTCTCTTGCAGTCGCGTCTCGACCTTAGTCAACACGTTCAACTCTTGCTGCTGGGCTATAAACTCCTGATTTACATTGCCTCTTTCGTCAAACGGCTTTGCCGTGGCCGCAGAGCGAACCTGACCAATTCTCTCAAGAAGCGCACCAGGAGTGCGCTTGACAAAACTAGTCCTAGCGCCAGCAAAACTAGTTCTTGACTGGACTACAGCAGCTTCAGCCGAACGAAGTTTTGATTCATACAGAGCTACATCTTGCCCAAGCTTCTTAAAAGCAGCACTGTTAAGCCCAGCTTGCTGCTGAAGCCCTTTCAATGCTTGAACTTGACCTCTTATAACTTGAACGCTGTCTTTACTGTTTGTTTTGAACTGCTTTACTGCAGATGAAATATCTAAAAGACTTTTACCAGTAATCTTGCTTGCGCCCATAAGAGCCCGCAAGGACCCCTTTAAAGCATTAACGTCCTTGATCCCGTCGACCTTCAGATCTACGAGAAAATCAGCAACGCTTTTAGCCATCTGCCTTCTTGCTGAATTCGGTCAGTGCTGCAGATTCCATAATGCGGAGACCTTCGAGCACTTCACGACGGTTCTCCACATCATATAGGTCAAAAAGGCCGCCGGAAACCAGCAGCACGTCATATCTCATGCCAACGTAGCCAGCCATGCTGACAGTCCACTGGGTCTGCATCCGCAGGAACATCATCACGATGTCCCAGTTTTCGTCCCAAACTTCAAAGTCATCAGACTCTTTTTTCTTGGGAGCAGGCATTGAGATACCAAAAGCGGCAGCGTCGTCTTGACTTTTATCGTCAATGACTTTGCCGCCAGATGCCCAGTAGACCGCAGCGTCTTTTAGTTTCCCGCTTCTGCCTCTGCGTAAGTCGCCGTATATGTATTTAAAACAGCCTTGATCCAGTCAGCGTCGTCTGCCTGCTCCTGAAGCACTTCATCGCTAAATGGGACTTCTTCCCCATCCTCGTCAACAATGCCTTCCCACCCAACGAGCACCTTCCTAAGCAGCCCAATACTGTCCGTTTCATCGCTTTCCTGAAGTTTTGACATCTTTTCTCTTTTAAAGACTGCAATAAACTCTGAGGTCTCAAATTCACCTGGCTTGGTGTCGCTTGGCTCTTGAACTTTGACTGGCCACTTAAAAGTTTTTACCTTTTTACGAACAAAAGCCATTAGATAAATGCATAAGCTGGCTCAGCATACACAAAAAAAGGGAGCCCGCAAAGGCTCCCGCATCCCCCTTGTTCGACCTGGCCAACCCTTAGGTGTAAACCAGATCAAACTCAGCATT
>Ga0208159_1001094_pt1 | contig 10330 bp, 18 predicted proteins | sample 9_EtaG_FD_184082 | JGI IMG/M metagenome (GOLD analysis project Ga0208159, IMG submission 184082) | Marine viral communities from the Subarctic Pacific Ocean - 9_ETSP_OMZ_AT15188 metaG (SPAdes) (version 2) | ecosystem: Environmental > Aquatic > Marine > Oceanic | place: Pacific Ocean | collected... | reverse complement strand
TTTGTAATCATGTTTCTCTTCATAAAGAGTTTGTAATTGTTTAACAATGTCATCGTATGACTTGCATAGTTTGAAAGAAGATACATCTAAAAAGTTTGTGCCCTCTTCTGTCTTAATAAATATAGGCCTAGGTGCATTAGATGCAAAGGTGGTCTTACCTATCCCATCAGTCCCTGCTACATTAATCTTTATTGCTGGCACTTTGATGCCTGTTTCAATGGTATCCAATAGACTCACCTTGGTCTCCTTATATAATGGTTTACGTTCAGATCTTCCTGAGAACCAACGTGTTCTTCCCATATGTCTACCAATGAACTTGGCATATACATGGCGTTTATTTTTTTCATCTTGCTGCAAAATTGCTCAAAGCTTTCGCAACCACCAATAACAAATTCTGAATCAGACTGAACGTCTATTAAGAAATCTCCTATCTTACTCATCGCTTACTCCTTTTAATGGATCAATGAATGTGACATAAGGCCTTTCATTAATCTTAGTTGTCAAACCTTTCTCTATATACTCCCAAGCTTTTGGATCTTCATCCTGAAGTTTCTTGGTTGCACGAGAATCCTCCACATACTGTTTAGTAAATGGAAAGTTTTGTAGTTCTTTTGATAAATCATTTAAGTAGTCTTGGTCCCATGACTTGGTAACCTTGTACTGCACTCTTAAATCTTTGGGTATCAAACCGTTAAGCTGCACCCTTTTGGATCCACCAGAGTTTGATAATAATTTAGTAACCTCAACAACTTCAGGACATTGAGCAATAGCTTCATCCAGTTGTTTTGATTCTTCTCTTAACTCAGCTTGCTTGGCAAGATTTACTTTCTTTGCTTTTAACAGGCCAACGAGTTCTTTAGTTTGATCTTTCATAAGTTTGTCTCCAATAACAAATACAAATACCATCATAATGATTATCAAAACTTTGTCAACAATCTTCTTTACTTTTTGTATCATGTCACTTATGATTGTCTTCGATGCGCTTCATTCGTCTTCCCCCCTAAGAGGTTGACGTCCTCCTTTTTTACAGAAGCGCATCACCTTATAAGGAGAGAGATGGAACTAAAAGATTACATAGAAAAACGTGGCGAAGAGAGTCTTGCAAAAGAACTCAAGGTTTCAGTGTCTACGATTAGATCGTGGAGATACAGCACAAGACAACCCTCTGTAAACCAGGCCAAGAAATTAATCAAGATGACCGGGCATGCTCTTGATTGGGAAAGTATTTATGGTGCAGTAGAAGAGAGTTAGTCTTGGAATTACATTTAAATAAAAAAGGAGAAGAGATTCTTGGCAACAAGAGAAAAGAAATGTTGGTTTCTTTTTATGAGAACAACTTTCATTTAATACCTTGTGGATCCAAGACAGATGTCATACCAGATTATTTCAAAACAAGACATCCGTATGAAGACGATGATGTGTTGGTTAAGCGCTGGGCTAAGACACCAAGAGTTAAGTGGGCAAACTATATTGAAAAGCAAGCACACTTAAAAGAAATCAAACAATGGTACTTACAATTTCCAAACTGTAATTGGGCAGCTGTCACAGGAATTAATTTTGTGGTGCTCGATGCAGACACGCAAGAGGCCTGTGACTTTTGTGAATCAGGACAGATCACAAGAACAACACTCAAACAAAAAACACCAAGAGGTGGCTATCATTATTTCTATGCCATCAATCCAGATCTAAAAATAAGAAACACCACAGGCAGACTTGATGTCAGAGGAGAGGGTGGCTATGTCATGGTCTCACCTTCGGACCACTACATGTTTGAAAGCGTGGACGGTGTTGAGCCAAGCGACATGGATGACTTGCCCATACTATCAAGTCAAGACATGAATGTGATCTATGACTTTAATAATGTAGGCAAATCAAACTCAGACTTAAAGACACCGCTATCAATGGATGGTGTTGGCAGTGGCATGAGAAACGATACGCTTGCAAGATTGGTGGGCAAGTGGATCCTCGAAGGTTGGGGTATGCGTGAAGTCATCATCAAAGCTTTGGATTGGAATCAAACTAACAACCCACCCATGAGCGTGCAAGAAGTATTGCAAACAGTAAACAGTATTTGCACCGGGCACTTGAAAAGAAACCCAGAGGATGTGGCTGGTATTACAGAGTGGAAGACAAGTCAGTGGCAGATACAACTGACAGACGAACTCAAAGAGATCATGGATCAAGAAGATCCTATCGAACAACAAAAGAAAGAAGAGAGACCTGAAAGAGATCCGCTTGGCCTCAAAACATTTGGCGATCCTTTTTGGGATGGCATGGATTCAGATCGCATCGAACAGTTTTGGGGTGATGCATTTGTCTTTGAACAATCAAGAGTCTTGCTCTTGGGTAAACCAAAGATTGGTAAGTCTCATTGGTTGGGTGCATTTGCTGCTGCGGCCACAACAGGCACAGAGTTTATGGGTAAACAATTCAATAGACCTTTAAAGGTTATGTGGTTACAGGCAGAGATCATTCATGAGTTCTTAAAGAAAAGAATCGACATGTACTATCAGCCTTTCATTCATGACAGAGAGATGTTAGATCTTGGTAAGTCAAACCTTATAGCCTCTGGAAGATTGAGAAAGAACATCATGAGAGACAAAGACATTGATGAGATAGCCACAAGTATTGACTATCACAAACCTGACATTGTCATGATCGATCCAGTCATTAACTTCTTTAGTGGAGAAGAGAACTCTAACTCAGAGATCCACGAGATGTTATCGCGTGTCGATAAGCTGATAGAACTCTTTGGTGTTGCTGTCATCATTGCTCATCACACTGGTAAAGAACGAGCAGATGATCTGTCATTCATGTCAGCGCGTGGTGGTAGTGCCTTCGCTGGTTGGATGGACTCTGGTATCAAGCTGTCTGGTAAGAAACCTAACATCGATATCTTTTATGAGGCAAGGAACGCAAGAGAACCTGATCAACACTTGGCCTACTTTGATTTTGATCGTGGCTTCTTTAGGGTGGTGGATGCATCAGACTCACCAGACGAAGTAGAGATAGCAAGAGTGGTAGCAGCTGGAATGGATAGGCGCAAGTTTTATACAAGGCAAGAACTAGAACTGCTAGCAAGACAAGCATTGAAGGAAAGCGACATGGCTTCAGGAGAGAGAGCCGCAAGGTATGCAGTGTCACATGTGCAGAAGTATCTAGCAGAGAGAGTCAAGACTCACAGTGTGCCAGGTAAGAACGCTTGGTATTACTTGGCAGATAATGAGATGAAGAAACCTTGGGAGGATGATGGATAACTTAGAGACAATAACAGATCCGATTGAAGAGGTCTTGGAGTTGATGGTCAAACATCAGCTTGCAGTGGTTGCTGATAAGAAGCTAGATCTAGCTCGCTTGATTGGAAGATTGCAAAGACAGCTTATAAAAACCCAAGAAACAAATAAAAATTATTATGAGCAAAGAGATTTTTTGCACAACGCACACGAAGATTTAATGGGACAAGTTGAGAGAATCTATGGAGTCTAATCCTTACAAGATACAAGGGCCAGCTTTGATTAGCTTTAGTGGTGGTCGAACTTCCGGGTTCATGCTATGGAATATTATTCAAGCGTATGGTGGCACATTGCCTGAAGATATATACGTTACCTTTGCTAACACAGGCAAGGAAGCCCCGGAGACATTGGACTTTGTACATGAGATAGGACAGAAGTGGGGCGTGAAGATACATTGGTTGGAGTTGTACTTTGGTGAAGAGCGTCCAGTCTATCGCACCAAAGAAGTTACCTACGAAACAGCAAGCAGAAATGGTGAGCCTTTTGAAGCTTTGATTGATAGAAGAAAATACTTACCCAATCCTGTGGCCAGGTTCTGCACCAGTGAACTTAAGGTCAAGGTTATGTCAAGGTTCATGCGCAAGTTGAAAGGACACAAGACTTGGTACAACGTGATAGGCCTTAGATACGATGAGCCTCGAAGAGTGTCAAGCGCCATGAGACAGAACAACCCATGGGAGAATGTCTTGCCTATGTATCACGCCAAGCATGATGTAAAAGATGTGACGGATTTCTGGGAGAAACAAAACTTTGATTTGAATCTAACAAACTTCAGTGGCAAAACATTGGCTGGTAACTGTGACTTATGTTTTCTCAAGGGCAAGGATACCAAGATCAAACTCTTAAAGGAAAGGCCAGAGATGGCAGACTGGTGGATAAAACAAGAGCAGAAGTTTGGCAAAGATGCTGGCGCTACCTTCAGGAAGGACAGCGACAACTACATCAAGCTTCTAGATATAAGCAAGCAACCTCACTATGAGGAGCAAGACATGTTCGATGAACAGATGACTTGTTTTTGTCATGATTAAGTTAGACAAAGCAGCACTCAAAGAATCAATGGCTGATACGTTTATGGGCACAGCAATCAATCTACCCTTGGTGTGGGTGGTGCTGACAATATGCTTGATGTTCACGCAGAATGCATTGATCATCTCAGTGGCACAAGCTGGGGTGTTAACAGTGGTAGCAATCATCAGAAGATATTGCACACGCATGTGGTTTAAAGGGAGGGAAATAAATGATTAAGATACTAGATATCTGTTCCGGGATAGGAGGATTCAGCTTAGGATTAGAATCAACAGGTGGCTTTGACACTGTTGCTTTCTGTGAGTTTGATGACTTCTGTCGTAAAGTATTAAATAAACATTGGCCAGATGTGCCAATCTATAAAGATCTAAAGGAGATAGGCAATGAACCAGAAAGAATTATTCAAGACTTCGACCTCATCTGCGGAGGCATCCCGTGCCAACCGTTCAGTGTTGCAGGCAAGAAAAAAGGCAAGGAAGATGACAGACACCTCTGGCCGTACATGTATGAAATTATTAAACACAAAAAACCCTCTTGGGTCATTGTCGAAAACGTTGGTGGCTTCGTCAATGTGGCACTCGATGATGTGTGTCTTGACTTGGAAGCCCAAGGTTACGCCACGCAATCGTTTATTATTCCAGCTTGCAGTGTCGAAGCGCCCCATCGAAGAGATCGAATCTGGATCCTCGGAAAGTTTATGGGCAACGCCTCAAGCGATGGACGGATTGAGAGTGAATCAAGTGAGAAAAAAGGAGGAGCTGTCAGACGAAGCGAAGAAGGGAGGGTGCTCGAATCTGAGGGAGCAAGTGATATGGAGAACCCCGGACGCGCATTGCGGCAGGGGAGGATCGAGCAAGGAGAGAATGCAGATGAAGTTGGACAAGGGAATGCCAATCAGCTTGAACGATCAGGTGGCACATCCAGATCTGATGTGGCCAACTCCAACGACAATGGACTCGAAGGAGGACTCATTGAAGCATGCAACGAAGATGCTACAGGGCAAGACACACAGGGCATCAGGTCAACCGATACAAAAGACATTAGCAGACAGGATCATGATGGAAGAGATTCTCAAGAATCCAGAGCTGATGGAACTCTATCAAGATCATCAGATGGTGGAGAGACCTCATCTTCCAGAGCAGCAGAAGTTTGTGAAGTATCTAAGGAGTCAGACAACAATCAAGGAACTAGTAGAGAAGACGGACATCAAGAAGACAACAATAGAACATTGGTTCAGGAAGGACAAAGCAGGGTTCAGTCATCCGTCAATCGAGGATTGGGAAACAATCAAGCCTCACTTGAAGGATCTCAAGTACGACAAGGAGATGACAACTCTTCAGTCAATAGAATGGCAGAATCAAAAGATGTTCCCAACGCCAGCGGCAAGGGACTACAAGGACACAGGGGAGAACACGGACTACGAGAAGCTAGCGAAGAAGAGCAAACTAGCAGGAGCAGTCAAGAGCAAGATGTATCCCACGCCAAGGAGCTCGATAGGGATGTCGATGTCAATGGACACAGTGGTCAAGGCGATGGACAACAACGACAGGGGCTACAAGGGGAACTTGGAGGAGCGAGTGGCAATCGAGCAGAAGATGTGGCCAACACCGAACGCCTCGGACAACAGGGACAGGGGGAACATGAGCGACCCAGCAATACAGAGAAGGCTAGCGAAGGGCAAGCAAGTGGGACTGACGATGGCAGTCAAGGACAAACCGGGCAAGGGCACACTGAACCCGGAGTGGGTGGAATGGCTGATGGGATATCCGCAAGGCTGGACGGACATCTCGGATTCGAGCGAGAGCCCAACATCCCAAGAGTAGCAACAGGCATCCCTGAACGCGTCAATCGACTCAAAGCATTGGGTAATTCTATTGTGCCTCAAGTCATATACAACATTGGCCTTGCTATCTTGGAAGAGGAGGAGAGAACAAATGTTGCTAAATAAATCATGGGATGCGTGTATATTCATATGTATGTATGAATGCATGATCGATGTGTGTAAACGGTTGTGCAATGGCAAAAGGGCAAATTGCACATACCCCTTGGGAGGGTGCATTCTTATGCGATTTAGGGGTCTGTGCGCTTGTGCAATTGCACATGCCTGCACATACGCACATGCGCCTCTGAAAGGTGCATGGTTACAAGGGTGTGCAGCTGTGCGCATGTGCATCTCTATAGAGAACTATAGATGGGTAGCTAGACGCACCCAATCTTTGATAGAGATAGGTTCTCTAGAGATACAAAGGATAAACAAATTTTAAACAAAGAGAAATGAAAGAGATAGAACAAACAATCATGCCAAAATGGATAAACAAGCAAATATATAAATACAATATAAAAATTGAAAATATAGATATGAATAGGGCAAAACAAATGAGATTAGATAAATTTGTAATCTTGTTTGCTGAAGAGTATAAAGATTTTAATAATGACTGAAAAAAAGAAATTAACGAAACGACAAGAGGCCTTCGTGGATCTCATGGTGTATCAGGATTATAAGCAAACGAAGTGTGCTCACTTGGCAGGGTATGAGAATCCAGGTGTGGCAGCAACGAGGTTGTTGAATCATAAAGAGTATACGCATGTGCAAGAAAAGATTAGATCTCTGAAAGCGATTCAGCGCAGGAAGAATGAGATTACTTTTGAGGGGATAGCAAGTAAGCTTGCAGACATTCGTGATGTGGCATTGGCGGATGGCTCATATGGTCCGGCAGTCACAGCAGAGATTGCCAGAGCGAAACTTGCTGGGCTCATGATTGATAAGAAGGAGTTGAAGATACATAAGATTGATAGCATGAGCCGAGATCAATTGGAGAATCGGCTCAAGGAACTCGTGCAAGAACATCAGATTGTCTTAGGCCAAGCTGAAGTGGTAGAAGAGGAGGATGTTATTCCAGATCAGAAAAGTCTAGAGAATCATCTTGGCCAGGAGATTGTTGAAGAGGCGCTGCTTGATGATGAGGAAGATCCTTTAGAGGCTTCATCTTCCCATCTTGAAGAAGACGATTTACTTGAAGAGTAGCTTCGTCTAGTTTCTTTTGGCAGTATTGTTGGATCTTTATGCCTTGCTCGAAGTCTGCGACTGCTGTCTCAAGATCTATCTCAGATGATTCAAGCTTGGCAATGATGCGTTGAAGTTCAGCTAGGCCTTTTTCAAAACTCATATCAGTCTTCTAACTCAGTGCCAGAACCACCGGGGAGTTGCTCGACATCGAACCAGCCACATGGATAGTTAATCATTTGCCTTGCCCCCGGTATTTTTTACGCGTCTTGCGTTTGTTGGTGCCAGCACCTCTGCTTAATCGAGAATCACCGATGGATGTTTTCTTTTTGATGCTTTGTATTTTTTCTTTAACCCAAGTCTTAGCCATTGAATCCTCTCCTTGCATCTGCTGTGATGCTTCGATCTACAATATCTTTAAAGATGCGTAGTTCTGATTTTAGTTTATTGTTTTCTTTAATCATGGCCGCTATGTCTACACCCTTGGACTCAACTTGGCCAGGGTTTATAACTTCAAAGAATATTTTTTTATCTCTAACTTTGCGTTCAAACTCTGCAACCAAGTCATCTTGATCTAACATGATTGCATCTTGCATAAAGAACATACCTTTGACTATGCACTTATTCACTTGGTTGAGTTCCACATAATAACCAGGCCAATCAACACAAAGACTGCACAAGCGAGTGCTGTGTATAAGATCGGCTCTGCTGGTGAGTTGGCTAACTCAATGAGACCTACCTCTGATAAATCCATCAGGCTATCCTCCATATGCGATACATAGTTCCAGTTTCTTTTTTGAATGTGAACTTACGATCTCTAAAGGTTGGCGTGTAAAAGTTTGGTCTGTATCTATAGACTTCCTTTTTGGTTAGATTGCCTATGCTATCGCCTACTTCTAATTGATCCAAGGCTTCACAAAAAGGTGAGTTGAATGTGCGAACAGGTACGTTCTTTTCTATTTTAAAATCCATGGTTTCTCCTAGTGTTTGTTTGGATTAATTTTGCTGCTGATGTCAACAACCTTGCCCTCTGGAACAAAGTCAATATCTAATTCAGTTGCGCTATCAGGTAAGACTGCATTGAGTGGGACAATATCTGCTATAACAATTTGATCATAGTAATACTGCGCCCTAAAATTATCTGCGTCTTCTTTTGTTGGGAAAGGACCGAAGCCAGTTGTTTGTGGAATGTTGGTGTATGGATCTCCATACTTGATAACCAACACCCATTCACACCCCGGCATTCTATCTTCTATTGGAGGCAACTCACTCATTGTCTTCTCCTTGTGCTAATTTTCTAATGATGGCCTCTGCTGTTGCAGTCTCGCCTCGCATCATCAAGTCAACAAGATCATCTTCTGAATGTGGACTTGGTATAGTCTCAGTTTTGCGATCTGACTTGAGATATTCAATGGTCTGGCTGTCATCGTTGTATATGGTTGTATGCTTTACATCTTCACCATTGTTGATTGTTTCTCCTAGACTAAACTTGATGCCCTTGCGCCAGTTGTCTAAGCGATTTCTTCTGCGTACTTGCTCTACTTTTTGCGTGTGTTGTGTCATGGTTTCTCCTATCTCTCGACAATTAATATACACCTAATTACTATTCTCTTCAAATTCTTTGGCCGCTAGTTCTTGTGCCTCTGCGTCCTCATATCCAAGGTCTATATACTTTTGATATAAAGACTCCAGAATTATTTGGTTTCTGTGATCACTCATTTGGGTTTATAAATAGCATAGCCTTGGCCATCCAGTGGCTCAGGATCTTCTGAGGTTTCTAATGGGTGTTTAAACTCATGATGCGATCCTAGTTCTTGTTTGATTATTTTTTTAATCTTCTCTATGTCTTCAACGATCATTCTGTTTTCAGCTTTGAGTTCTGCGATCTCTAGTATGTGGCTAGGGACAGCAGCTTTATCATTGCTGTTAACAATTTTTGGTTTAGCTAAAGGAGTAGATAAATTTGATACTGGCTCAGTAATTTCTTTAACCCAGATTCTAAATACAGGTTTTAAATCAGATAGCCTTTGATTTTTAACATCTTCTTGCACATACATTTTTCTGGTTGTGATTGTCCTTCCGATTCTTTTTCCAACCAATCTAATTACATTGGCCTCAGACTCACCCTCAACTATAAAACTATCTTCTTGTGGCGTCATAGATAGAAGCCTCTCTTCAATTGCTAAAGTTTTTCTAGTTCTAGAATTACCTGTGACTTCTGAAATAGATATGCCTTTTTCTATTGGTTTTAATTCAAATTCTTTGCTCATTATTGCGACCTCCACATTCTTTTGTAAAAGTCTTCTGCGATCTCAACCTCTCCGACATGGTATGCAAGAATGGAATCAATCATTCCTGATACGCATATGTTATTGTTTGCGATCTCAGACAACAAAGTTATTTCGCTGTTGCCATCAAATTTATCTAGCCAATCTTTGACTAAGTCATCATTAATTGTATTTTTATTTTGCGGCTCATTTACTTTTCCGCAATTAATACATTGAGGTATAACAACATTATTATCTTTATCCTGATATGTTATTGAATCTATCTCTCCGCATTCTATACATTTATACATTTGCTTTTTAATATTCATATTGTTTTTCTCCTAGTGTTGTTTATATGAAATGTTTTTTATGCTGGGATTCCAGCATGCTCTACAGTCTAGGCAAGCGCCATCTTGTTTCGGTGCGACACACTCAAAACCGATTGGCTTGCTACTAGAATGAACTGTTGATGTATGGCTTGCATTTTTGGGTGGCTTGCCATCGATGTTAGTTGCGCTAATGCGTATGATTAAATTTTTTGGAATGGTGTTGCCCTGATTCACAAAGTCATTAACAATCTTGTGTTCCCTTGTTGGTATCCAATGAGTTATTGATGGTGTTTTGCGTGCAACATCACAAATATTTTTTAAGTGCTGGCCGCTTTGGATATCTCCAGCATCGTGCCATCTAAAGTAAGGATTGTTTTCTCTCTCAATCATGGACACCATAGCATCAACCCA
>Ga0208159_1001084_pt1 | contig 10385 bp, 15 predicted proteins | sample 9_EtaG_FD_184082 | JGI IMG/M metagenome (GOLD analysis project Ga0208159, IMG submission 184082) | Marine viral communities from the Subarctic Pacific Ocean - 9_ETSP_OMZ_AT15188 metaG (SPAdes) (version 2) | ecosystem: Environmental > Aquatic > Marine > Oceanic | place: Pacific Ocean | collected... | reverse complement strand
GCCCCTGCTCGGCTGGGCTCGTTTGCCCTGATTATTTAATTAATAACTAACATAGGAGACATAATCATGTCAACAAAAACTAATAAATACTGTATGCCGTTTAACTATTATAACGAAACTAAAGACGTTAAAACTCAAGTAGTAAAAGACGGTAAGATTGTAGATGATTGGCAACCTGAAATCATAAAAGGTAAAGTTCAGTTCCGTGAAACCATCGTTATCAACTTTATAATGGAAGAGGGTAAAACAATACCTAATGTACTATCCGTTGATAACTTAAAGGCTATGTGTGAAGAACATACAGGGGACTTTTGGGTTGAAGAGGGTGTGAAATACGAGAAGAAATTCCAGTTCCCTAAACCATTGGAGAAAACCCTTGAAGATGATACAACTCTTCTAACTATTGGGGTAAAGTATGAACCAATGCGTCCAAAGTTCCGTAGCAATCTGAACTTCGGCTAAAGCCGTGAAAGGGGTGGACTAACGTCTACCCTTTTTAAGTCCCAGGACAATAGAGCGTCAATCTATAGTCTTTTAGTATACATAATATAAAATAACATAAGGAGTATTGGTCATGGCAAACATACAATATTTAGGCAAAACAATAGAATTTAAGCACTATCTTAACAGTATTGGTACTATCACATCAATACCGATAAATAATGCCTTAAAACAGCCAAAATCTATGATGATGGCAAAAGACACAGCAAAGGAGGCTATCAATGGTACAGCCACTAATTAAACTGTTTATGCTTTCATCAACCATAGCATTATGGATAATACTTTTACCTACCAACATACTTTGGAGTATGCTTTACGTAGCAATAGGAATCCCTCTGTATCTCACAGCATTCTATCTGCAAGTAATAGTAATAAGGACTTTACGCAAAAGGTCTAAAACACTCCGAAAACTAATCATCAATCCCCACAGATATTAATCTAACAGTCAATGGCCACGCGACTCTAAACTGGCCAAGATTTCTTAATTAAAATAAACCAGAGGTACATATGGGTAAACTTAAATCACTATGGTCTGATTGGAAACAAGAAGAACAGCATAGCGCACAAGAAGAGGCATTTTATGAATACTGCCTAGAACAAACAATAAAACGTAAACAATGGGAAGACTTCAAGTCAGGTAAAGAAACATATCAATTAAAACCTGGCAAAGAAGAGGACTCATACAACGCCTACATGGAGGGCAAGTTATGTGGAGAACAAGCAAATACTGCCCTTACAAGTTCAGGTATCAACTTGAACAATGGGCGAATACGCGTTGGCCGTCGAAGAAAACGAAACACGCAAAAATGAGTAAAAAACAACTATATGCAATATGGTACAGTAACTAAGGAGAATGATGTGCAATTAAACAAAAAGCAAATAAAGGCTCTAGAAAATGTAGTAGCCTATACGTACGAAGATGAAGAAAAACATTACGATGAAAATGGTCAAGAACGTGATCATATCTTCGTAAGCATATTAATACTTAATGATGCACTCAAATCAAGACATATCCGTAATTACTAATGTCGCTACTATAAGGCAACCACTCAAGGTTTGCCGACCAAACGGGTAATACCCCCGTATATACCCAGGGCTTACAATTATAGCGACGATTGTAGGCCCAAATAATTAAATACAGTAGAAGGTCGCTGGTCTCGAGACTAAAAGATAGATAGGCACTATTTAAAGCACTATCTCCTTCTACTATTATAGAGAGGATATTGACAGGCGAGTAGTCGTCAGCTGCTAAGTGTGTAAACCACTACTAACGAGGGTCAAGCCTCTCTATTACTTTTATTATATATAAATATAAACGTAAAGGAGAAAACGATGGATTTTTTAATGAATATACCAAATTGGGTTATATACCTAACAATATTCTTAACAGGGGCAACAATATGGTATTACATAGTTAAATATTTCTTTTAAATGAGAGTCAAGATATAAGCCTTGTATGGTGTAGAGTACTTAATTGCTCACCTGAACATCGTAGTAGTAGATGTGTCAATCAATACCAATAGAAAACTACTAGTCGAGAAAGACTGACAGCCATACAATAAAACTAATCATACGTGGCGGATTAGCACGACTCTCATAAATCTGGCTGGCATACCTAACAGAAGAGGCGGATAAAGCACTGCAGTGGCGTCTGATGGATTAACCATCTATGTCAAACTAAAGTATGCCAACATTTAGATAGGAGGTCCAATGGACTATCAAGTCACAGAATGTTGCGAAAAAGACATTCTATATCAACACAAAAAAGATGGAACTATGGATATGTGGGAATTTTGCCCACAATGCTTAGAACCATTTAAACCCATAAACAAACAAGGAGGCACTTATGCCAGCAAATAACGGAGTAAACGTAGAAGTATCATCTTACACAAGAGGCGGTACATTTGAATCGGGTCAATTCGCAAAATTAGCAGACGTATTAAGAGAATACGGTGTTGATCAAGGCGAAGCAATCATTGAGGTTACAGGTGATGACGGTGAAGAAAGAAGATGCACAGCAGCAATGAATTTGCAAGAAGGTGATACTATTGTTATCATGAAAGCGAAAAACAAGTCAGGCAGATAATCAAATCGGTCGGCTTTAATTAGAGTACGGGGGTATGGATGACTATACTAACGATATTATACCACTATATCCCCTACTCCTAACCAGGAGGTAATTATGAATCAATTACTTGATTTATTATTAGAATGGCACAATAATTTGCCAGAAAAAACACCTGAGCTAAGTCTAGAGAATCAAGCTAAATATCTTTCTAAAAAGTATACAACAAGAACAGAGCAAATATCCTTTGCAGTATTTAATGAAGATACAGGCGGAAGCCAAGAAATTCAAGAAGAAGCTGTTCTAGTATGTTTTAAAGATATTGTATGCAAATATAGGCCACACCTCCATATGGGAGACTACTGGCTTTACGTTAAAATAGTAAATAGTGCACCAACTTATAAATTTTTCAGCATTATTGACGATTTAGACGAAACATACATATGGCATGCGGAACATCCTCATTTATCAGGAGGTGTACCGTGCTTAGGCTCATTTCAAGGAGATTTACAAACAGCATTTGCTGACAATAACTTTGTACAATTCTTCTCAATAATGAAAGCGTATCTACAGGCTTACAATGGTAGATCTACATATACAAGAGGTACTGAGTATAAAAAGATAGAAATGTGTCCACAGTTACATACACAAGATGAAATACACGAAATGTTTCATACTGAAGAGACAGATGAAAATAACCCGCTAGATATATATGGTATAGCAAAAGATCCACAAAGATGGAACTTTCCTAAAAATATGACAGCATGGGACACTATAGAAGTATCAGGTCAAACAAGACGACATATACGTACGTATCTAATGAAAACTGAATACCCATATTTTGGAGTAAATCCATATTCTGTTTATACAGGATTTGACAGACATGCTAACCCGTGTGCAAATAAATTGCTTGGTTATGTGTATGTAGCAATGAAATTAGGAGAACTTACAATATATCAAGCATTTGAGTTTGTAAGAATATTCTTAGTATCACTTCAAGCACAGTATAACGGTGATTTAACTCCAGAAAAACTAGTATATCTAAGAAAAATGGCCAACGATATATACAATTGTAGGCATCATAGATTTAGATATGAGGTAAATAGTAGGTATACAGTATCATTACCAGCTGAAGATAGAAACATGGTCTTAGAATTACATGAAAAAACACAAAAATACGCAAACGGCAGGACTAACGTAACAGAATTTGTTGACGACCTATGGCCTGCAGGTAGAAAACTAGCAAACTTCATGATATTACTAAGAAAAAGATCACCAGAATCAGCAAAAGCGTCAGCATATTTAAAATCGGTAAAAAACGATGTAGTGTATTCAGAAATAGAAGAACAATACTCTATAATAAAGAAAAATGCGTATACGCTTGCATTAAGTCAATTAGAAAAAGATAAAAGGAGGTTCATAAATGAACTCAACAGAACCAAAGTTAATCATCAGGGAGTCGATGATGTCCAAGGTACATTATTTTCTTAAACAATTCCCAAGTTTAGAATGGTCTGGTCCAGCATGGTATTCACAAATAACTGATGAAAATGGATTTCCATCTATTATAACATTAGAATATTGGCATCCATTACATCTTGGCACGGCTTCAGAAACAGATTGGGACGGCAAGGAACTAATTAAAATATATAAGCCATTAAGACAAGAGTTTCCTGAGATAGGTAAAACTTGGGTACAAGGCAACATACACTCTCATCATAGTATGGGCTCATTCTTTAGTGGAACAGATAATCAGCAGATGATAGATGGTGCAAATGAAGGTATGTTTTATTACTCACTTGTAGTATCTAGTAAACCAGGCAAAGAGCTATACTTTGGTACAAGCTATCCAGATCAATTTGGTCAAATACACATCACAATTATTGATGATATAGAGATAGAAAGTACAGAAATAGAAAATGCCGAATGGAAAAAGCAAGCTGCTACTATTAAGAAAAGAAAGAGCAAACAACCGCAAAACAGAACAAATATAGTTAATACTGGAAACTACCAACCAAGTTTGTTCAACTTAGAAAGAAGCAAAAATACACCGCTTTATAAAACGCAAACAGAATCGTATGCAGATAGATATGAAGACGAACTTGATTTTGCGTCATATAACGGGTATAAACCACCAACATACACTCAATTTGCTGAGTATGATGCTATTATGCTTGACTATGAAAGAGGAAGAATCAAGAAAAGAGCATTAAACGCTAAACTAAAGAAAATAGGAGTAGATGAATATGGCAGACCGCTACCTACGTAACAAAGACCTCATTAATCAATCAAGATTAGATGAAATAACAGTAATAGGAGCTGGTGGTATCGGCTCCGCATTACTACAAAATGCTGCTATTATGGGATTTAAGAAAATAACAGTCTGGGATCCAGATACGTTAGAGGAACACAACTTATCCACAACATCATGGCCAGAAAAGTTCTTAAATACACAAAAAGTAAAAGCAGCATTCGATACACTACTTAGTCTAAATAGTAAAATAAATGTTAAACCTATATCTCACTATTGGCAAAAAGGTAATCCTTTAGCAAATAAGGTATTTTTAACTCCAGATAATATGGAATGTAGACTAGAAGTGTATAAACAATGGAAAGAAAATCCAGATAGAGAATTTCTCATTGACATGAGAATGGGTGCATTGGGTTTTGAGATAATAACTGTGACCAGAGAGTCCGATTATTTCATGGATTCATATGCACCAAGCTCCTCAATTCCTGATGACCCCTGTACAGCAAAACACACGATATTTTGTGGCAGTCTAGCAGCCTCATATGGCCTTGCTCAGGCATTTAATGTCTTGCAAAATAGATTGTACTATGCGTACATTTGGGGGTCGTTAGGTCCTGTGAGTTTACGTAGAGAACATCTCGTAAAACCTCAGAAAGTTAATATAATCGAAGCAGCGTAGTTTCAGCATACGGAACAGCGTATTTAACTACGTCTGCAACAAACGCAGAGACATCTGTCCTACTACTTACCTATCCACAACTCTTATAGTGGGATAGGTGTCTCTAAAATTAGGAGGCATATGCTACAAGTAAATACAATAAAAACAGATTGGTCAGATACTTTACCAGGTGGTATCACATGGTATTTTATAGGCCAACCTAAAACAGGTAAAACAACACAAGCAAGCAACTGGTCAGATAAAGGATCAGACGGTGTACTTGTTATAGATACAGACTTAGGCGCTGATTTTGTAGACAAGGCAAATGTTGTTACTTGTTGTGGATTAAACCCACCAACTAGAACACAAATGAAAGACGGTGTAGCCGTAACAAAAAATGGCGCAGAAGTAATCGAACTTGTGCCAACAGATGAACGTGGATATTATTACAGAGGTGGCCCAAATAAAGGTCAACAGATGCACGTTTATTCATTAGCAGAAATACTTGCTGATTTAATGAAGAACTGGGACGAATATCCTTATGATACTATTGTAATCGACACTATCGATCAAGTTAACAACTGGATAGAAACTGTTGTTAAACAAGATTTAGGTATCAAAGAGATGGGCGACGGTTCATGGGGCAGTGACTGGGCTGCAGCTAAGAGAAAGAACGCTGATATTGTTAAAAAGTTGCAAGACTTTCTAAAACAAAAAGGCGGTAATCTTATTCTTATATCACATGCAAAGCAGACAGCTATGACAGATGATAAAGCTCAACTAGCCCCTTCCCTACCAAGTGGTTTAGGCAGAACATTATGCGCTAAAGCAGATGTTATTGGCTATGCTACTGTAAACAAACAAACCCAAGAATATGAAGTATCATTTGAGGGTTACGACGAAAGAATGGTTGGCTCTAGACTAAGACCTTTAGCAAATAAAGCATTACCATTTGATTTTCAAGCAATTATGAACGAAATAAAATCCTATAAGGAGGACAAATAATATGGCAATTATGAGATCAGAAGTAAAAAAGTCAGGCGGAAACTGGCTAGGTGTAAAAACAGGTACATTATCTAAGATTACATGCGAAAAAGAACGATTTAGTTCTTGGGCAGAAGTATATCTTAAGTTTGAGTTTAACGTAGAAGGTAGCGAGTATCCTCGTACACTTAAAATATGTGGCTCATTCGACAAAGAAACTAATGGACAAATCAAAGATTGTACTTTGTTAAAGCACATTACATTCTTACTTGATGCTCTTGGAGAGCAAGGTGGTATTAATCACCTAGGTAAATGGGTTGACTCTAATGAGCACCCTGTAGACAATATTGTAGATTATCTAAACAAATATATCGGTACAAAATTAACTATATTTGTATACAAAGAATTGTCTAAGAACGGTCAGACATATACTACTGTACATAATAAAGTAATGGCTGATACACCTGACGCTCCAAAAGAACTGCAAGGCTATATCGACTTCTTGAGAAGCAAAGGCTACATCAAAGAAGCACCTGAGAACATGACACAACAATCAACACCTGTTGTAATGAATGGATCAGGCACGATGAGTGATATAGACATTGCAAACCTATAAGTATATAGAAATAGCGAAAGAGACCCCTCGAAATCGGGGGGTTCTCATTCCTAAACAAGAACTGCCTACTCATATGAATGGCGTTCCTCTGTATAGGTCTATGTATACTTATACGCATGATGCTGTTGATTTTGCAGATTCAAATTCTAACAGTTTGCGTAGTTATTATGGTTCCAGAGCTATTGATAATATTTTAATAGATATTGATAGAGAACAGAATACGGATGACTTTACATTACGTAAATGTCAAGCAATAGTCTTTGCGCTTACAGATGAATACGACCTACAAGAACATAACTTTAGAGTATTCTTCAGTGGTTCTGGTTACCATATAATTATACCTAATTCAGTATTCAATTTTACACCTGGAGAGGAATTGCCTTTTCAAGTAAAGGATACATTAATGAAAATGTTACCTGAAATTGATTCTATGGTATATATGAGAACAGGCTTATATCGTGTAGCTCATACAATAAATAATAAAACTGGCTTATATAAAGTACCCCTTACCTACAAAGAAATAATGTCTAGTACTTGGCAAAAGATACATGATCTTGCTAAAACACCTCGAATGGAATTTCCATATACAGAATTACTAGGAGACGGTGAATTAGAAGAACACATTGTAACTAACCAACAAATAAGTAGAAAAATGGGTAAAGTTATGGAGCCAAAAAAAGTGGCTACATGCATACAAGCAATGTACAATCAAGGACCACAACAAGGTTCTAGACATAAAACACTACTAAGAATGGTATCTCATTATAGACGTAATGGAATACCTTCAGACGCAACTAAGGCTGCCATGTTACAATGGAATGATGGACAGTTGCATGAACAAGAAATAATCAAACAAGTAGAATATTCATATAACAAAGGTTACCAGTATGGCTGCAGAGACGAACTTATGTCAAGCCTATGTAACCCTAAATGTGTACACTATAAACGTAAAGATTATTTTGTAGATGTTTTAGATGCCGAAGCAATGCAGAAAGATCTAGAAAGTCGATTAACAACTGATTTTACAGGTAGAAGTTATAACTTTGCAAAATCACTAGGACTTAACTCTGACTGCGTGTTTTATCCAGGCGACCTCGTAACTATATTTGGCCCAACAGGTAGTAGCAAGACTACACTGGCGCACAATATAGCTTTAGGTTACAATCACAGTGAAGATAGAATTGACGTAAACGCACAAATACCTACACTATACCTCTCTTTAGAGTTATCAGGTTGGTATATGCATAGACGTTCATTACAAATAGCGGCTAACCAACCAAAAGAAACGGTATCAGCTGACTATAGATCAATATATCCTCTAGTGAAAGACAAAGTGCAGCACATTACAGTTCAGACTGTCTCCCCGACTTTAGAGCAGATACAACAGAAAATATCAGAAATACAACCATCTATGGTAATAGTTGACTATATAGATTTAGTTGAAACTCCAGCCAATGTTAAAGGCGAGTACGAACAAATCAAACACATTAGTCACGGACTATCAAATATGGCTGTAAATCTTGATGTTATTATAGTACAAGTATCGCAGGTAAGTCGAGAATACAGCAGAAACGAAGTATTAGACCTTTATGCAGGTAAAGGTAGTGGTGCAATAGAAAATGCTTCTAGAAAGGTTATTGGTCTTAACGGACAAGCAAATAGCCAAGTCAAAGAAGTAAAGTTACTTAAAAACACGGATGGTGAACTATTTGAAACACATTTAGAATGGACACCATCTTTTAGACTACGGAGGACACATGTCTAATAAACCAACAACAAGAGACCTAATAGGTACACTAATTGACTTACAAATTGATAAGGATAATCAAGAACTACTAGCGCCAGAAGATACTGGTGCTTTAACTGTAATTGATAATGCAATTGAAGAAGTCAAAGTAGAAATAGGACGTAAAACATCTAACATAGATCATTTTATAGTTTCTATGAATAAGAACACTAATCTAATTGATGCTGAAATAAAAACACATATGGATGAAATCAAAAGATTACGTGCTAGGAAAAATGCAATAAAAAAGACTGAGGATTATTTTAACAAATCATTACTACCTATGATAATTAACACAGTAGGAAATGATGGAATATTCCAAACAGATACAACTAAATACAAACTGTATCAAACATGGGGGCCTATCGAGGTCACTGATGAAGATGCTATTAGCGATAACTATAAACGATACAAAGTAGAAATCGATAAAAAGAAAGCAAGACAAGACGCAATTAAAGCTGCTGAAGATGGAATGGGTATTTCAGGTTTTGCTATACAAAAAGTTGATCGTGTAAGGAGGTCTTAATGGTAAAGATAACGTATAACGATGGAGGTGGACTAATAACCTTTTTTGATTTTATAGGTTTTGGTTACACAAAAGTGAAGACAGATGATGAAAGTTCAGTAACTGTAACATTTAGGTTTTGGAAACTACATACATTTCTTTCATTCGCTTTGCTATAGGAGGATATATATGTGGCATACAAAAAGAATGTAATACGTAGAGGAAAAGTTAAATCATGGGAAGAGAAATTCATTAAAGTGTTAAAGAAACACCATGGCCATTTCGCCAAGAAAATCTTCCATAGATTAATGAAAAAGACTTCTACACTGAAATCTTCACTAAAGAAAAGGAGTAAAGAGTATGAAGTTCATTTTGAAATCAGCTTGGATGAAATCAGAACAATGTTTCTTAAATATTATGGCAAGCAGTGTAGGTACTGCCCTGATGTACTTGTGGTATCTAACATTGTATGTGACCATATGTATCCTCTTTCTTTGGGGGGCGATTCAACTCCTAAAAACCTAACGATTATATGTAGACGCTGCAATACTCGTAAGGGTCATCTTACAGACAAAGAATATATTTCCTTATTAAAGTTCTTAGAAAAGAAACCTGAAAATATGCGGAACTATGTTCTGAGAAAATTAGCAAAGGGGGACAATTTCGGTGAGAGTTAATATGGTAAATATAGTAAAAGGGTTTATTGTTGCGAAGCCAGAGCTAGCAGATGATGACGTATCACTTATATACGCAATCTGGGCATGGCAATTAAAAAACGATAAGCCCTCTAAAGATGTAAGTAAAATGACAGCAAAAGAACTAATGAAGTGCTGGAAAGAAGGTAGAATATCATCAGCATTTAACATATCTAGGTCTAGAAGAAAATGTCAACAACATTATCCTGAAACTAGAGGAGAAAGTTATGTCAAAAAGCAAAAGCATCAGGAAAGAATTATCAAAGATGTCCAAAGAGAGACTGATAGTGCAAATAGAGTTCTTACAGAGGGACTTGGAGATTA
>Ga0208159_1001083_pt1 | contig 10386 bp, 12 predicted proteins | sample 9_EtaG_FD_184082 | JGI IMG/M metagenome (GOLD analysis project Ga0208159, IMG submission 184082) | Marine viral communities from the Subarctic Pacific Ocean - 9_ETSP_OMZ_AT15188 metaG (SPAdes) (version 2) | ecosystem: Environmental > Aquatic > Marine > Oceanic | place: Pacific Ocean | collected... | reverse complement strand
GCGATCTCGAGTTTACAAAGAGCTTTTTCTTGGTTTTGATTGATGATATGGACATTCTTTCTTTCTCCTTTTGAAGTATCGTTAAATAACCCGAAGAGGGCAGCATCAATGACGGAAGACTTACCTGAGTAATTCTTGCCAAATATTCCAACAAGTCCATTTAACTTGCTAAAATCAATGGAATTGCCTTTTCCGTAGTTAAATAGGTAGTTCCATTGCATTTTTCTAATATCCCAGACAACATTTCTAGAAATGTCATCCGCTGAGATTTTCTTTAAGTATTCTCTAGAAAGCTCAACGACCCTTTCTCTAACGTTAGAATCAATTTCTTTGTTTTCCATGTATTCACGAAGAAACTTTTCTTGATTTTTTTCGTCACGCATGTTGATGGCTTTACCAGTTGCCACTTTTACAGATGAGTGTGGGCCGGAGTAATTGTTGACAAAGCTAACCGAAAAACAATCCCACTTAACTTTGGCATAATCACATGCTCTCTTAAGCTTAGCTATTGGTAAGTTGTGGTCACACACTAGTCTAAGCCTAGAGTTTTTTGGTACGTCTACTTTGGGCAGTGTACCATCTTTATTTAATCTAATAGTTACAAATGGACGCGGAGACTCAAAAAGCCTCTTTTCTACTACGTGCTTTTCTTTGTCCATGATGTTCCACATAAGATAGCCTTTGTAGCGAGACTCTCCAAAGTTTTGCTGAACTGTTGACCCAGCATACCATACTTTCTTGTCAGGGTCTAGATATTGAGTTCTGTGGATGTCTCCAAGCATTGCGTAATCAAATGACTCAAAGATGGTTATGTCGTCTTCTCCGTGATCCATGGCGTACTCAGAGTTAAGTTCCGAGCCCATGATTGATCCATGGTACAGTGCAATGTTGATTGAGTTTTTGTTCGACGGTCTTTGCCAGTTGTCCCTATCAAACACAGACAAGACATTAAATGTCAAACCTGGCTCTGGTGAGTATTCTCCTGAGTTCTTAAGCAAAGTAAAATCTGGATGTTGTAAAGCCTCTATGATAGGAGTAACTGCGTCTTGTCTGTCACCATTTTTTAAGTTGCCGTCATGGTTCCCTAAGATCATAATAGTTGGTGCGATGTCAGCAAGAGACTTGAGAAAGCTTGAGGCCATCTCAAAGTATTCCGGTGACAATTGTGTCTTTGTGTGTGCTAGGTCTCCAGTGTGGACAATATAGTCCGGAGCTTCTTGTTTTAGACTATCATACATTGTTTTAAATACGTGTCGATATTCCTCGTGGTATTTTAAGTTTCTAATATGTGTGTCTGAGATATGTGCAATTCTTTTCATTTGTCCTCCAAAATTTTGTTGCGTACTTCTAATGTAACACGTTCATCAGTGTGTGTCAAGTAATATTCTTCTTCTTCTTCAAAAAAAAGTGGGCCGCCTTTCATATCAGTGAGAGACAGGGTGTTGTATTCAAACCAAGTAATTGCGGTCCCATATTCCCAATGATTGTATTTCCTCATGGCGTCCATAAGCTTTTCGGTGTCATATACTAGTCTGCCTCTGTCAAACGCGACAATGGCTTCATTGTAACCCTCTTGTGGTTCAATAATAATAAATTCATGCCCGGCATCTAAGCCTTCTTGAATAAACTTGTTCATGGTTTCCTCCAGTGTTTCTAATAATATAACACACCAGAGAGGGATTGTCAAGTAATTTTATTCAATATGTCCTGTTCCAACAACAGACCATTCTAGTTGCACATCGATGTAACCACTCAGTCCTTCGTAGGGAACTCTCTGTTTGGATACACGCGTCAGGTAAATCGCAGTAAGCGACCAAGTAGGATAAGATTGAAAGTAGCTTCCGTCAAAAAACATGAAACCACTATCGGGTCCGGTGCACGAAATTGCTCCTAAAAGCTGAGAACCATCCGGAGAATAAGTCGCTATAAGAATGTTGAACTCATCCGATACGCCGGCTGGTGTCCATGAAAAATTTGTGCCCGATTTAGACACGACTGCGGCAAAGGCATACGAAGGATCAACATATCTCAACTCCCATGGTTGAATTTCATCAAAGCCCTGAATGGAACTAAACGAGTAGGAAGTGTTGTCTTGCAGTCGCACAGTCATCAAAGTGTTGCGATCGTACTGCGTTTCTTGTATATAACTCGAGTAGAGCCCGGTACTATTGCCATAGGCTGAGAAAGAGTTTGCTGACCCTTGTATGCTTAACGATTGCCCAACATTAATTGGAGAAACGTTAATACCTATAGGGTTCGTGTTCGTTGAGCATTGCCCCATTGGTGGGAACCAAAGAGGATGCACATCGTTAATTTTATCGTGAAATTTTGCCTCGAACAAAACAGTGATCTCTTGAGACGTTCCCATACATGCTGGGCATGCAAGTTGTTCAAGAGTATATCTTGTAAGTCCAACAGTGCCCTCTAAAGGCTCTGTAGATGGTTCGGTAGCAGGTTCTACTGCTGGTTCAATTGAAGGTTCGGAGGAAGGCTCAGGGCTTGCTGTATCAATGATTTGTTCTGCAGTTTCTGTTGTTTGAATTTTGTCAACAGTTCTAATTCCAATGTCTCCACCGCATGCGAGAAGAAGGGCTAAAAGCATAAAAACTCCACTATTAGTAAAGTAATTAGTGACTTTTATTTAAATTTGATAACTAGGAGTGTAAGTTTCATTTACTTACTCCTATTATTTTTTCAAGATTTTTTCTTTGATCACTAAGGATACTGGTTGAGGCTGCATTTGCATCTTCTTCGTTTGCGAGGTCTAATTCAAACATTGTAGGTATTCTAATTTGCCCTTTGTGTGCTCGCCTCACGTATGGCTTTGTGCCGGTGTCGAGATAATCGAATCGATACTTAATTGTTGAATTCTGCCGGGTCGCCGTTCCTAATTCGTGGTTAAATGAAAAGTTGTAAATAATACTATAGGTGACTGTAAGCGATTCGTTGTTGCGAATATATGTTTCATTGATGTATTCTTGGTCAAATTCTTCTAATTCTTTAATTTCTAGATCGAACCCATGAGACTCCATGAAACTTTCAATAGTTTCCTGCTTGTTTCTATGTGGATACATATCATCAAGGGATTGCTTCATTATGAGTGCTTGCTCTGGGTCTAGACTTTGGATTTTTTCATACTTTTCATCTCCAAGTTTTGCCCTAAGTTTTTGATCTGGGGTTGGGATATTATCGTCCACCCAGGTTAAGTTTCTGGCATCATATTTCGTCCTCAAAGCTTCCAAAATCATTTGTTTAAGTTTTGCTTCTGTTAGTTTCATTAAATATTCTCCAACATTTGTTCAAAGAAATACATTTCGTTCTTTATTTGTCTAGAACTAAGTAGTCTCTCCTTAAACTCTTCTCCTCCCATCTCCGATACATCTTCATCATCAATGGGAACCTTGAATACTTCTAGATCATACTTAAGCATTGACTTCATGATCCACTCGGCTTTCTTCTCTGCGTCGCCATCAAGAGCCATGTACACTGGTGTATCGTGTATGGCGATGGCTTGAAACAAGCGAGACTGCTCTCTAAGAGTTGAGCCGAGGATTGGTATTGCATTACCTCCTGCAGCGATGGCATCAAAGACTCCTTCGACAATAATGACGGGCTCATCCCAGTCAATCATTAGTTCGTTAAAAACGATATCACGGTCTGCTGGAGGGTTGAGGTACCTACGCTGATGCCCAACAAAGCTGCGAGCAATGAAGTAATTGCAATCTCCTTCCATGTCAAACGACGGTATAATAACTCTTCCTGCATAGCGGCCCTCCTTACAATAGCCAATCTTCCATTTTAATATTTCTCTCCGACCAATACCTCGAGATGATAGATATCGGAACACGTCCGTTGTTTCTACCGGCAGTTCTTTGTTACATAGCGAGATAAATTCTTCGGGCAGATCTATTTGTTGCTTCTCTTCTTCGTTATTTAGTTCTCTGAAGAGATCCTCAAACTCGTTCAGATCAAGCCTGCCTTGTAGTTCAAGATACTTTTGTCGTTGCTGGTATGTGCCGAACTTTCTTACAATTCGGTAAATGTTCTTGCCTCTCGCATCACAAATCCAGCATTTCCAGAATCCGTTTGCGAAGTTCACCGACATTTTCTTTTTGTGGTGATTGCAAAAAGGGCAGTGATACAAATGCTCATCACCCTTTTGATAGTAACTGCCAAGAACTTGGGTTACAATTTTTCTTTTGTCCTCGATCATAATGTCCTCCTGTTTATAATGTAACACATCGCAGAAGGTTTGTCAAGTAAAAAGTTTAATGTTTGTTTAATTCTGATTTAAGAGCTTGGATGATTTCATCCTTAGTCATTCCCTTGTCCATTAAGTTGAATACAATGTCAACTATCTTGTCCGCTGCTAAACTCTTTTGGTATCTCGCGGATGCTTGCTTTTTTTCTTCAGGCGAAAGGGGATCTCCCATTAAATCATCTAACGGGCTGTCGTCGACCTCCATTTCACCCAAAGTCTCTTCAAGTTCTTCTTTAATAATTCTTTTTAATGTTTCTTTTGTAAGTTTCATTTTTTGTCTCTGTTAAATTAATTTAGATTGCGACGTCAAAACCGGAATTCATCTTTACCTCGTTAGCAAAGTCTTGAAAAGTGTAGCCTTCAACGGTGCCGAACCCTTCGATTCGGCTTCTTAGTTCTTTATAAGTGTTGAACCAAGCTTCCATTTCGGACGTGTCTCTCATGTCAAGTCTTGGAGGAATTTTAGCAAGGTGTCTTTTTAATTCAGCAGATGGTCTCATACCTTCGCCTCCAATAACAGAAAGTTGCTTCTGTGCCCAGCCTTCTGTTGGAAAGATATTTCTTGCCTCTCCGAGGGTCGCTTCCAACTCTTCTTTGATAATTCTTTTTAGGGTTTCTTTTGTAAGTTTCATTTTATGTCTCCGCTAAATGAATGATTATGCTTTAAATAGTGTGTGCACAGAAGGTTTGTCAAATAAAAAAGTTTAGATTCTTATTTTAGCCGCTCTTAACATTTTATATAGCAGCGGGACTTTTCTCTCTGATGTAAATAGGATTTTGTAATTTTTTATTATAAATGAATATTTTCCTAAATAAGGATGACCTATTGCAAAAGGGGTATTTATAAGTCTCATAGGAACATTTATTTTTTGACCCCATGGTATAATTTCTTTTGGATCTTCATTTATCTTTGTTGCGATAATTTCTATTTTTGACACTGAATCATCAAAACAAGAATGAAGCTTACCATCTATAGTGACGCTATCATTCATAATCAAATCATATATCAAATAAGAATGGAATTGTATAATATTTTCTTTCATGTTTATAATGTAACACGATTAAAATTGTTTGTCAAATATTTTTTGATTTTTTAACATATTTTTTTGGATTAAGCTGAAAGTCAATAAATTTTGCTTTGCCAATTTTTAATAATCTTTTTTTGATTTTTTCTGCTTTTGACTTGGGTGCGTTGCCAAAAAGTCTCCCAAAAAATCCGGGGTCGTCAAACAAGACTTCTATTTCATTTTCAAACCATTGATCTAGATTACTTTTGAGCGAGTTGTAATATTCAACTTGTGACTGATCACGAAACCCTTTGTCTAGAGCAGGAAACTGATCCTTGTCAAACACTACACAATCATCTTCCCTAGGAGATGTCGAACCCAAAGGGTAGTTTGGAGATTTTTCTCCTTTACCTTGAGGTCCGGATGTCTTATCGAATTTTCCTATAAAATCACCAGAGTTATCTGGTACGGCATCGGATGTCTGGCTTGAAATTTTTTGCCAGCGTTTTCCAGCACCAACAGACACAGATGTTCTATCTGCTGCGATGTAGTTAGGATAAGTTAAGCCTAGTAAGGCATTATACAATGTCTCCCCATACCCTCGGCCTATTGAATTTTTAACCGACAAGGTGTTCATACATGGGCCACCAGAGCCACCCATTCTTGGATCGGCTTTCATTAAATACTTATTGTTTGTAGCAGATATGTAACCAACAACAACACTACCTATTTCACTAGAGGAGTCGCCATCTGCAGAAAAACTAGAGACCTGTTTAATTTTATCTACAAAGTCACTCACATCCTTGGAACTTTTTAGATATTCTCCTAGGGCATCTAGGTCAATTAAAACCAAAGAAGCATTTGCATCTCCGCTTGTTTTGCCAATCGCTCCCAGATTTGTTGAGGATTTATTTTCAGATAAGTATCCACGCCAACTTTCCATTATAAGTTTCATTTCATAATTCCCATATGAGCTTATCTCGGATTTGGTTTAAAGTAGTCGCATCTTTTGTATATCTTCTAGACAAAGGGGTAGTGTGCCAACTGTCAAAGTCCGTAGATTTGCGGGCTTTGTGTTGTATGCAATTATCCTCTACCTCCGGTGTCAAAGTGTTGTACTCGTCGTCCATTTGGAACTCTTGAACGTCGGGCCTTTGTTCTGAATAAAACTCCCAAACTTCCTCAGCTTCGTTGGAAACAATGTGTCTATCTGGGGCTAGTCCATTTGATCTTATTGTTGCAATTTCCATCGCGATGTCGTACAAGAAAGGACCCCATCCATCTCCTGCGGATGTTACTGCTATTATCGAAGCATCATCACATGGCATTGGAGTCGGGTTTTTTTCATAAAAACTGACGTCACCCCACACTGGTTGGTCGATACCATATTTATCCGTAGGATTTAGCATTTCGCCGTATTTATCTGTGAGCATGACAGTAATCATTTTGGTGCCACTGGCACCATCAGTTCCTCTGACAAATACCCTAACGTAAGCGTAATCCGGAAGATCTTGAGGGCCTTTAGCGACTTCTTGCAAAAGTTCCTCATCGAGTGTCTCTAAAATCAATTGTTTCAATGTTGCTTTAGTAAGTTTCATTCTTCTTCCATGTCTTGTAGCTTTCTTTCAAGCTTTTTCATTCTTCTTTCGAGCAAGTCAGCATCAAAGTCAGCCGTAAACGCCACCTTTCTATCTAGACTTTCAAGTTTTGTTTTTACTTCTTGCAATTCAGCTTCAAGTTTTACCTTTGCTGCTTGACATGGTGGTGGCTGAGCACCTGCTAGTCCAGCGGCTTGAGCGTCTAATTCAAGCTGTTTCATTTTTTGTTCGTGTTTTTGCTCGCTGTATTGTGTGTAAAACTTCCATGCTGCTCCACCACCAACTACGGCCATCATAGCAAGCAAGAGTGAGACAGAACTGTCCCCTCCGGTAGTTTGAGCAATATGGTTAATTGATTCTAATGTTGGGTCTGGCTGGCTTTCGTAAGCGGTTGTGTTATTTGAATTGTCTGGCATTTTATTATCCTCCGTCCTTGTGGACTTTTGCCTCGATGATCTACGTGGAGGTGTTGATTTAACCTCTGGTTTCTCGAGTTCTTTACCTTTTGGTTCTGTGATAATAAATAGTTCTTCTTCTTCGGATTCGACCTCTGTTGGCTCTTCTGGTTGCTCAACTGTTTCTTCGATCTTTTCTTCCGCGACCAATTCTTCTTCCGGCTCTTCTTCTTGTTTGTTCTTGTTTAAGTTGAAAGATACAGCAATGTCGAACCTTGGAGCACTGCCCGGCATGTTCGATAGACCATACGAGATAGAAGATATAATATTGATATCCCTTTTGTTTTTTACAATCGTTTTGCGTAAGCCCACAGAAATTTCGTCTGGATTGTAAACTTTGTCTAACTGCTTGTCGTATTCAATCATAAGCCTAGTTTTATTCCTAGACATGTACATACCGCCGGTTAACTTAATCGCAGAATCTGTAGATCCAACGTCTTCCATGACGGCTGATCCTGCCATACCCCAGTTTTCTTTGTTTAGTCCAAATGTAACTAACAAGCCAGTTGATGAATCTCTAGAGTGAAAACCGGTTCCTTTAATTACACCTACGGATGACTTGCCCTTTCCCTCTTCGTGAAACGATAAGCCTCCGATTACGGCTTTGTGTTGCAGAAGGCTTTGTTGCTCAACGTTTCCAAAGTTTGTTTCCATTGCTGCTTGTCCCACAACATATGGTTTGATTGAGCCTTTTCCAAATGTTTTTGTCGCCGATAGTCCGTAATTTGTAAGGTTTTGAATTCCGTATTCAATGTCGCCGTGCAATTGTTTATAAATCAATGGACCATACGAATGATTGATTCCTGCTTTGATAGCAGCGTTATTACCGACAAACGGAGAGTGAACTCTAGAATATTCATCTCCGATAGGCATTGTATACAATTGATAGTCAGGTAAGGCAATAGCGATTGCCATAAACAAAAAAAGCAGAACCATAACCTTAATTAGGTTCTTAGATCAAAATGAGAGAGGGCGACAACGATTGCATCCGCTTCATCATCAAGCCCCGGTTTCGGGTTTCCGTGTCGCGTGTGTTCCATAATAAAGTTGTCAAACTTGTCGTCAACCCATGCTAACACAACCACCTTTGCCTTTGTCCCACGAGGAACCTTAATTCCTACTCTAGAACGAGCTGTGGTGGCTCCTACGAGCGTTGGAGGTCTCTTGAGTAGTTGATGTGCTATAAGCGAAACCATGCCGTTAAAACGCTGTAGAGAGCTCATGGTCTTCGCTGTTGTCTTACCACCAGAAAACATCGAAAATGGTTCTTCAATTCTTATCTCGGTTATGTCGTGCAACTTCATGATTGGTTCGAGAACATTGTCTTTAAGAGCAGTGGCTCTTTCTTCCAAAGGCGTCTTTGGCTTTGTCTTGAAAAAATCTGAATCGATAAGCTCTTGTTTATCGTTGATGATTGCCCAACCAATTCTTGTGGTTGAGACGTCGAGACCTAATATCATATAAACTCCTGTTTTACTTATTATAGCATATATGTTCGGGTATGGCAACTATAAGTCTAATTTCATTTTAAATGTAAATTCGTCGTTAAGAGTTTTCTTTACTGGTTTTGCCATTGATGTAATACCTATAAGATTACCATCTTCGTCATAGATGTGAACTTTTGAAATGTAGGTAGTTTTTTCAAATGACGCAGAGGCATAAGAAGCGGATACAACATTATTAATATCATATTCACCATCATAATAAATCGGCCCGGGTCCAGTTGTTGCTTGGATACCCTCTGCATAACTTTTGTAAGTCGGGTTATTGGAGTGATTTAAATGACCCTTTTCAGCGTGGGCGAACATGGTCATCGAGTTGACATAGTTGGTGCCTTTGAAGTTAAGATCGTAGGAAGCCATGTGAGATCTAGATGTGATCGGTATACCATCATTTAATGTTGTTCCATAGTAAAGCCAAGAAGAAATTTGTGCCGCAGCGGTTGGCCCTTTATATTGTATGCTTAGTGATGGTCCAGTCTCTAGAGAAACTGAAGAAGTCAGCATTATGATACCTTCATCATAAAGCACAAGACCAACAACGGAACCAGAAGTAGACCCGGTTGTTCCAATTAGAGTTCCGTTGTGGTTTGTGTCCGCACATGATGCTATTTTGGATCCTGTTATATAATAATTAAGTTCCACTGAACCTTTCTTGATGGTTGATCCATAGTACATGTTTGGGATGAAAATAAAGTTGATAGCGTTCGCTGCAGTTCCTGTGATTAAATCTCGAGATCTTATTGACGAGGATGTAAAAATAAAGTGATCTGATAGGGTTGTATATTTTCTGGCAACGTTTTGAAGAGCTGAAGCTGTTATATTCATATCTAAACCAATTGCTCCTGCTGATGTATTGCTAGGTTGACCATTAGTTAAATCCCAATATTCACCGATAAATTCAGCAGTCTTTGATGTCAACTTTCTTGTTATAGGAGATTCAAAACCATACGTACCAGTTATTGCGTTTTCTGTGTTGTTTATATTTTGAAAATTTAAACTTGAGTAAGCTGTTGTACTAGAGCTAGCTGCCTGTTGAGCAATCCCATTAACATATCTGGCACCCCACTGAAAGTCTCCGGAGTGAAATGAAACCAATGGTTGAAACTTGTGCGATTTTAAAGCAGGCTTAGCCGAGCTAGATACTACAAAAGGCACGACTCTATTCAGACCTGAACCGGTTAAGTTTCTGTTGACATCATAAACAACTAGCCCACCTGAACCAGAAAGTCTAGTATCTCTATTAACATGCATTTGTCCTTGGTATATGAATACATTGTATTCAGGGTATGTCTTTAATCGATTGATAAATAGATCGTCTGGTTTGAAGTGAAATCTATGCATAACATCCTAGTAGTCCAAGCGTGCACGGAATGTAAGCTCTATATTTTTGTCTTTTCTAATTGGTTCCGAAAACTTACCAACAGCCAGTAATTGGTTGTCAGCTGAATACAGACCTATTCCAGTTATGTAAGAAATAGGAGGATCAGTTTTTACATCTTTTACTCTTATTTGAGATCCGGTTAGATAAGTTGGGTTAGAACTATAGTTAAACTCGTTGTGCTT
>Ga0208159_1001081_pt1 | contig 10396 bp, 21 predicted proteins | sample 9_EtaG_FD_184082 | JGI IMG/M metagenome (GOLD analysis project Ga0208159, IMG submission 184082) | Marine viral communities from the Subarctic Pacific Ocean - 9_ETSP_OMZ_AT15188 metaG (SPAdes) (version 2) | ecosystem: Environmental > Aquatic > Marine > Oceanic | place: Pacific Ocean | collected... | reverse complement strand
AATTATAGATTCATAAATGTAGAAGATACATTTTGGTACGATTGGATAAAAGATGATTTTAATAGATTAGGATTAGAGATACAAGAATTTGATCTAGGTAGAGGAAATTTTGCTAAAATCTATATAGAGAACTTTGAAGATACAAGCAATTACATTATTGAAGAATTTGGAGATAGTGTTGCTATCAAACAAACTGCAAAAAACTATTTAAAAGAACTTGAAGAAATCGTATCTAATTTTAAAGAAGATGAAGATATTGACAGAGAATTTGAAACTCTAGATGAAAAGTATCAGCACGAATTTGTCGCTGATATACTTTCCTATTTAAGAGCAGAATATGAATATCAAATATCTGATGAAGCATTAGATGAATTTTTTATAAACAACGACTACGACTTTACAACAGAGGGAAAAATATATTAATTATGAAGAACAAGAAACCAAATAGAGAAAGAAACAACAAAGGAGAAAAGGTATTCCAGATGAAAGGAACATTTCAGGAAGTTTGGAAAGAGTACATGAAACTAAACGAACAACTTAAAACTAAATAAAACTATGGAACTAAAACAAACAGATCAAGAACAATATATTGAGAATAACATTTTTAATATTAAGTATATAATTCGAGATGAATTAACATACAAACAACTCTTAGATATAAGAGATTTTTTAACTGAAATTATTGATGAAAAAGTAATGGACGGATACACCGAAAACTAAAACTATGGAAACAAAAGGAATAAGAAGAATATTAGATATATATAAAACTAAAACTATGGAGAAACATAATAAATTAATAGACATACTTGTAAAATATGGTAACGAAGAATTTGGAGATAATATAATTGATGAAATTTCTGAACTATTTAATTACCCAAAAACTAAAGAAATAAACGACTAAAACTATGACACTAACAGACAATAAAGAAGCAACCATTTGTTTAAGAAAAGCAAAGGTTATTAAATCAGAAATAAAAGAAATAATTGGGTTATCATGCCCAACTAAAGAATCAGATCACTTAACAATTCAAATGTTAGATTGGGACGATAAAGAAATAATTATTGAACTATCAGCTTATGATTGGATTAATTGGTTTGATAATAAAACTCTAAAAAGAATTGGAGAATCTTTAAATAAAATTGTAACAAAGAAAACAACACCAATAAACAACTAAAACTATGGAACGACACGACTACGAACTAAAACAACGAGAAGATCAAATTATTCATGTAACAAGTGAATCTTCACTTGTAATATCTTTTGAACTTGAAATTTACTTTGATTACAAAGGAATTGAATATGGTGCTTGTTGCACCTACGAGGTAGAGGGCAGAGGTATTTGTGATATTCAAATTTATCAACATAATAACCCTAGAGATATAGAACCACCATTATTTGATGAACTTTATGAGCAAGTAAAAGTATATTTTCAAGAGGATTATAACATAAAAGCAAATGATTTAGATTGGTAATTAGGATACTAACTAAATTTAAACTAAATTTGCACTAAATACAAAGTAAATTGAAACAAATATGTAAGAAATGTGAAAGCGAAAAAATAGTTCTGGAGGACTTTGAATACTTTGGGGACTATGCTTCACATAAATACTTTTGTTTGGATTGCAAACATCAAGGAACATTATTTTATGATGTTAAATACACTATAACTAACAACTACTTTATTAAAAATGAAACTAAAAAAACTAATCAGAAAGAAAAAACATAGACAATATATTGCTCAGTATATATTATGTTTAGATTTTGAATGCGACAATTTAAGGAAGAAGTTAAGATCAGTTAATGATAAGACTCTTATTCGCAAGATAATATTCAAAACAAAACTGCAAAGAAAATATAGCAAACGATTACAATTACTAAACTTTTAGATTATGGAAGAACAAATAAAATTGTATGAGTATAGGATTGAGGCTATAATAAATAGAGTCTCTGACTCTATTGATAAGCTAGAGAAATTACAAGACTCTTCTGGAAACCTATCATACACACAAGGCAATCAACTTGAAGAAATAATAACCGACTTAAAAGAAATACAATGAAAGAATATATATTTAAACAATACTTAGATAACATATTAGATCACTTGAATATAAAGATTGAGGACTTATTAATAAAAACAAAGGAAAGAAGAATGACAGAGGCTAGGTTTTTATTATACTATCTATGTCATAAAAGAGGAATTAAAATGGTTGAAATACAATCATACATGAAGTCTCAAGGGTATGATGTAGCATTATCAATAATTAAATACGGGCTAGATAGGGCAAAAGAAATTATTGAAAACGATTCAGATTATAAGTATATTGTTAAGAAACTAGAAGCAATTGAACTCTGAGAGATTAAAAGAAATATTTGATGAAGCTCTAAATGATGTAGGCTCATCTAATTTAAATGGCAAAGGATACGAGGCAAGAATGAGACTAGGAATAAAAATAACAAGAGATTTAGATAGTGGAGAGATAATTATTTATGACCACTCACAAGGTGGAAACTATTATGTGAAGATGAATGATTCAGATCAAATGTTAATTGACAAAGAGGGGTGGTTACATGGTGTGTTTAAACTCACACTAGAGAAATATAAAATTAAACTTGATAGAATTAAATTAGGTATATCAAGCGAACTCAACGGAAACAAGAGTAATAAGAGGCTTGCTTTTTACAAGGAAGCCAGACAACAAATCCTAAATAAGTATTATAAAGTAACACAGAAACTAACTAAAATTAAAACAAATGCCAACTAAAACTACAACTAAGAAATCCACATTTGATGTGCTGAATGCAGTCAATGTGAACGATAGGACAGAGAAGAAAGGTCAGCTTACTTATTTGTCTTGGTCGTGGGCGTGGCAAGAGGTCAAGAAAACTTTTCCTGATGCTACCTATACATATTACAGAGACCAAGAAACCAATCTGCCATTCTCCTACAAGGAGGGGGTGGGTGCTTTTTGTCATACTTCTGTAACGATTAAAGAGGAAACACTAGAGATGTGGCTTCCTGTTATGGACAATAGAAACCAATCGGTTTTGAAACCAACTTCAACTCAGATCAATAGTACACTTATGAGATGTTTAACTAAAAACTTAGCTATGCATGGAATGGGATTGTATATATATGCTGGGGAGGATATTCCTCAAATAACTGCTGAGGAAATAAGCAAGTCAAACCAAGAGAGTTCGGCTAAAAAAGTTAAGGTAACAGATGATAATTGGTCAAAGATTGTAGAGACTTCAAAGAGGCTTCAGTCTCAGAAAGTAAAGTGGGACACAATCTTATCAAGACTTATGGATAAGTACATAGTCGACGAGACTCAGATTGAAAAACTTAACAAAGAACTCTATGGAAAATAAAAAGATTATTGATAAGTTAAGGGACGACAAACATTACTACGGAAAGTTTGGTAAGCAATACTTATCTAACTCAGACATAAAGGTATTGAGGGATACTCCAGAGGCATTTCATTTGCCGGTAAAATCTAACGAGAACTTAGAAAAGGGAAGGTTATTCCATCAACTTATTCTTGAGCCAGACAAAGCGAAAGACTTTTTAATCGCAGATGTTTCCAGGAGAGACGCTACCTATAAAAAGTTTTTAGAAGACAATAAGGTAGACTTTGCTTTGAAGACTTCAGAAGCAGAAGAGATTAAAGAGTTAGTCGATTGGTTTATGAATGAGAATAACAACAAAGTAAAGTTTATGAAGGATTACCTTCTAGACTTTGACGCTAAATATGAAGAGCCAATGATTGGCGAGATTATGGGGCATCAGTTTAAAGGCAAAGCAGACTGTATAAGCAAGGGAATGGTTATAGATCTGAAGACTTCAGGAGATGTAGCAAAGTTCACTAGGAATGCACCTTATTATTATTATGATACCCAATCTTTTATATATCAAACGCTTTCAGGTATGCCTATGGTATTTTTTGTAATAGGAAAAACCAAAAAGCCTATCGGAACAAAACCAGGCACTATGACTTATGATGTCGGTATATTTAATCCAACTCCTGAAACAATTGCGAGAGCAAAGGAGAAGGTGGAACAAGCATTGTATCACTACGATAAATATTTTGCAAAAGATGCAGAGGAAAGTATCGAGGATATAATTTTTAAAGGAGAATTTTAATTTAATATTTAATCTATGAGTACAACTAAATACAAACACAAAGAAGGAAGAGGTTCACTTTTCAAAAATAGTTACAAAGAAAAGGATACCCAACCGGATTTAAAGGGAACAATGACTGACCTAGATGGTAAAGAGTTTGAGATTTCTGCATGGGAGGGAACTACCCAAGCAGGAGACTACAAGCTGTCCATTCAAGTTAGTACACCCTATGTAAAAACAGGAGATAAAGCAGATAAGTCTGAGGAAAAGGACAATCTGCCTTTCTAGTTTTAAAATTAATTTTAATGTTAAGGTGGGAGGAATAGTTTTTTTTTCATATTATTGGTCATCCTCCCATCTTTTTTTAATCAAATAAAATCAAATCATGCCTCACATAGTAACAATATTCCAGAACATAAGAGAAACAGAAACGCCATTTATAAAAGATGTTACATATATCTTACAGAGAATCAAAGATGGAAAGAACCAAGACTTAGTAAAAAAAATTAGAGCTGAAAAGGATAAGGGTAAAAGAAATGATCTAAAGAAAAACCTTCCAGCTATATGCTTCTCGGGTGAATTTAGAAAGAGAGCAGACTCTTCAATAGAAAAACACAGCGGTCTTATATGCCTAGACTTTGATGGCTACAAAAAGAAAAAAGATATGTTGGAAGACAAGGAGAACTTCCAAAACAATAAGTTTGTTTATTCTGTGTTTGTTTCTCCATCTGGTAATGGTCTAAAAGTTTTAGTTAAGATACCAGCAGAACCAGAGAACCACACCAAGTATTTCAACTCACTTAAGAAAGAGTTCAACTCTTCTTACTTTGATGCTACCTCTAAAAATATATCCAGGGTTTGTTATGAGTCTTATGATCGTTTACTTTTTATAAACGAGACATCATCTGTTTGGGAGAAGATTGAGGAAGAGGAGTATGAAGAGAGAAGTGTTATAAAAGATGTACCTGTTCTTAAAATCACAAGTGAAAATAAGATAATAGAGATACTAACCAAGTGGCACCAGAAGAAGTACCCTATGGTTGAGGGGCAGCGTAACCACAACTTATATATACTTGCTATGGCGTTGAATGAGTTTGGTGTTAGTAAAAACATAGCCTCGTTTGTCTGTTCGCAGTATGAGTCATCAGGCTTTAGTAAAGTAGAGATAGAAACCACGATTGATTCTGCATACAGAAACACCGCAGATTTTAACACTAAGTTCTATGAAGATACTGAAACCATCAATGATATTAAGCAAAGAATCAAAAGGGGAGATTCTAAAAAAGATATACGAAGAGATTTACAAGAGACTAATTTAAAAATCGATGACATTGAGGCCGTTATCGATAAAGCAGAGGAGCAGGAAGATGAGCATTTCTGGACTAAAAACGAGAAGGGTACTATCAAGATTGTTCCTTTGCTTTTTAAAAGATTCTTAGAGGACAATGGCTTTTATAAGTATTGTCCAGAAGGAGGGAAGAACTATGTGTTTGTCAAGGTTACTAATAATCTTATAGACCATACAAGCGAGAAGGAGATAAAAGACTTTATACTTGACAAGCTCTACCATTTTGAGGATGTATCGATATACAATTACTTTGCTGAGCAAACCAGGTTCTTTCGTGAAGAGTTTTTAACTCTGCTTGGCACCATTGATATATATTTTATAGCTGATACAAAGGATTCATCTTATTTATATTACAGGAACTGCGCAGTACAAGTCAAGAAAGATGAGGTCATTGACATAGACTATGTAGATTTAGGAGGGTATGTATGGAAAGATCATGTTATAGATAGAGTCTATAAAAGGTGCGAGCAAGTGGATTGTGATTACAAGAAGTTTATTGAAAACATAAGCGCTAACAATCCTGTCAGAACAGAGTCAATGCAATCAACGATAGGATTTCTCATGCATGGTCACAAGAACTTATCGTATTGTCCTGCAGTTATTCTAAATGATGAGGTCATATCTGACAATCCAGAAGGTGGAACGGGTAAGGGTATTTTTATGAACGCTCTGAGTCACATGAAAAAGCTAGTGACTATTGATGGTAAGGCTTTCGATTTCTCTAAATCATTTGCTTATCAATTAGTATCAGCAGATACTCAGATACTTTGCTTTGATGATGTAAAGAAATACTTTGACTTTGAAAGATTGTTTAGTGTAGTGACTGAAGGATTAACTCTTGAGAAAAAGAATAAGGATGCTATAAAGATTCCATTTAGCAAGAGTCCTAAGATTTCCATTACGACAAATTACGCAATTAAGGGAGCAGGTAATTCATTTCAAAGAAGAAAGTGGGAGCTAGAGCTTCACCAACATTACAATAAAAACTATACACCACAAGATGAGTTTGGTAGATTGTTCTTTGGAGATTGGGATGATGATGAGTGGTGTGTGTTTGATAACTATATGATTCAGTGCATTCAACTTTATTTAAAGCAAGGATTAATCCAGAGTGAGTTTGTTAATTTAAAGATTAGACAGCTTTCTGCTGAGACGAGTCATGATTTTATTGAGTGGTGTGGATTGCTTGAGGGTGCAGAGCCAAACCTAAAGATAGCTCCAGATATAACTATACATTTGAATGAGGTTTACTTTGATTTTATAAATGAGTATCCTGATTACGGGCCAAAGTCGAAGATGACTATAAGCAGGCAGAGGTTTTACAAATGGATTAATGCCTATTGTGTTTACAAAACCGGAGAGAAACCTCAGGAGGGTAGAGATCTAGTAGGTAAGTGGATAGTTATTAGCGATAAAGAAGAAGAAAAAGAAGATAATGATTCAAATTATATACCATTTTGAAATTTAGAAAATACCAATCAGAAATTATAGATAAGGCGTTTGATGTTCTTGTTAAGTATGGGTTTGTTTATCTTTCAATGCAGGTACGAACAGGAAAGACTTTGACTGCTATGGGTACAGCTCAGAAGCTAGGCGTAGACAATATGTTATTCGTAACTAAGAAGAAAGCAATCTCCTCCATAGAGGATGACTATAAACTACTTAGTCCTAAGTTTCATTTAACTGTAATTAATTACGAGAGTTTACATAAGGTAGCAGGTAAGTATGAATGCATAGTGTTGGATGAAGCTCATGGTATGGGTGCTTATCCTAAACCGAGCAAGAGAACTAAGATGATTAAGCAGATTATTAAAAAGCAGAATCCATTTGTTATCTTGATGTCTGGTACACCGACTCCAGAATCTTTTAGTCAGATGTATCACCAGGTATTTGCCTGCCCCCACAATCCTTTTAGAAACTATACCAACTTTTATAAGTTCGCTAAAGATTATGTGAATGTGGTTCAGATTAGAATAGGGGCTATGCCTCACAACAATTACTCTAGTGGTAAGCAATCCATATTAGATCAGATGAAACCATATATGATTAGCTATACTCAGAAGGAGGCAGGCTTTAAAGTAGAGACCATTGAAAAGGTATTGAAGGTTAAGATGTCTGACCTTACCTACAACATGGTTAAGCAACTTAAAAAGAATTTAGTTATCGAGGGAACGGACGAGGTGGTTCTTGCAGATACAGGTGTAAAGCTGATGTCTAAATTACACCAACTCTTCTCTGGAACTGTAAAGTTTGAGAGCGGAAAGGCAACCGTTTTAGACCTATCGAAAGCTGAGTTTATACGCACTCAATTTAAGAATCAGAAGATAGGTATATTCTATAAGTTTAAAGCCGAGTATGATGCCTTAAAAGAGGTCTACGGCGATGACTTGACTAATGATTTAAAAGAATTTAAAACCACAGATAAAAACATAGCACTCCAGGTGGTAAGTGGACGTGAAGGAATTAGTTTAAAGGAAGCGGATTGTCTTGTAAATTACAACATAGATTTTTCTGCCCTTAGCTATTGGCAGTCACGTGATCGTATGACAACCAAAGACTCTATCCAGAATGATGTGTACTGGATATTCTCAGAGAAAGGTATTGAGGAAAAGATTTACCGAGCAGTCACTAAGAAAAAAGATTACACGCTAAAACATTTTGAAAAAGATTTACTAAGTTTATAAATATGAAAGAACAAAAATTAATTGAGATGATGAACAAAGTCAACAAGCTTGACGATATTATGCAACAGGTAATACAGGAAATGTATAACCTAAAAAACCTTTCGGTTGGTACGCTTGAAACCATAAAGAGAATGAAGGGGTATGATAAGGCTTTGAATGAACTAAAGGCAGATGCTGAGAAAGAAAAAAAGAAAGCAAAAGATTAACTAAATTTATATTATGACAGAGCAACAGATTCAGACAAAGAAAATAAAAGAGTTGGAGGCTGATGGTTACTATGTTTTAAAATTAATTAAGACTAATAAGAATGGTATACCCGATGTTGTTGCGCTGCACCCAGAGTATGGGATTGAGTTCTACGAAATTAAAACCAAGAAGGGTAGGGTGTCTAAGCTTCAGGAGTATCGTTTAAAAGAATTAAGACAATATGGATTTACCGCAGAGATATACAGGGGATGAGCACTACTACGAGATGGAAGAAACTTTCTTAGAGGAGCTGGAAAACTTGCCTTCTATTTATAGCGCAGGAATCATCATGCAGTTAGATCGTTTGGCTGAAGAGATGTACCAAGAGAATAGAAAGTCTATGCCTACTAAAAGATTTGGATTAGTAGCTGGCGTAGTTCAGTTAAAGAGTCCTTTATTTTTTAGTGTAGAATACTTGAACAGCAAATCAATGCACCCACTGTTCTTTAAATTTAACGTCATAAATTCTGACGATTACTTAGATTACATTAACCTAAACAAAACTATAACTCATGATAAACAATAATTTTAAAGACAGAACTAAATTAAAAGTAATAAGAAATGAGGTCATGTCTACATTCGATACAGATATTAGAACCAAGCGTAGGAATCGTAATCTAGTTTACGCTAGAGCTGTTTACTATAGGCTATGTAAAGATTTAACCTCACACTCTCTAGCTGAAATAGGTTCTTGTTTACGTAAAGACCACGCCACCGTACTTCATGGTTTAAAAGTGTTTGAAGGTATTGTTTTTAATAATGACTTTTATTATGTCAATGCTTATGAGGAAATGTATGATAGACTAAAGGTTAATTATTTTATCAACATACGAAACCAGAATGATTTAAAATCAAAATATTATAGGTACGTAAATCAAAATATTAATTTAAAAGAAAAGAATCAACATCTAAATTTTATTATTAAATCACAATTAAAAGAAATCTTTAAAGAGTGCAGGGAGGAATATGGATACGTACCTCAAACAAGTTATCTCAAAGAAAAGTTTGATAAAATAAATGATATGTTAGAAAAAATTTCCTAACTTTAAGTATCGAGTATACTTATGTCTTATAATGTAGATGATATAGATAAAATTTTAAGCTTTACAAGTTGGAGCAAGAAAAGAAAAATCGACGCTCTATTTGAGATAGACGCTGACCTGTATTGCAATCAAGGAAAGGACTCCACTAAGACAGAGCTTGATACCACACACAAACAATCACGTAAAATTTACAGAGCAGTTAAATCACTCGATGAGTATTGGGGCGGAATGATGCTAAGAGAAATAAAGTAATTATGAATATCTCTCCACTAGAAAAGAAACGCATCCGTAATATAAATTATATTATGAATGATCTTCATGAGTCTGTAAATAATATATATGAACTGCTAATTGACCATGAGTATGGTGCTTTAAAGGGTGAGGTTTCCAAGATTAATGCCCAACTTAAGACCATTACTGATTCTTTAGAGAATGAAATATAAATTCTCAAAGCCTCAACTAAACTTTATGATTGTCTTTATAATAAACGCAGTAATACTTTACGTTATCTTCTGGAACTTATTTAATTAGTCTCTTCTTTGGATTCCTCCTTGAGATTTTCCAGAAGAACTAGCAGCTTTTTTAGGAAATCGTTTTTTCAAGGCTATTCTTCTAGCATCTTTATAAAAAGGAATCATTCCAAAGTTTCCAGGAACTTCTTGTGAAATAATTCTATCTACAAGTTCTTCATAAGCTTTATCTACGGTGGATTGTTTCTTGCTTGTTAACATTTTTTGTGCTAATGAAATAGCTCTAACTGATGTTTTAGCTAATGGAGCAAGAGGACCTGTTAAGATAGGCGCTATAATGTCAGTAGGATCTTTAGAGGCTAAATCATTTAAGCTTATTAAACTGTAAACAATTGAATTGTCATAAGCATCATAAGGTTTTCCATCTCTTAACCCCTCAAGATATTCTTTATTTAATTTTTCAATTATTAAATTAACAGGAAGT
>Ga0208159_1001080_pt1 | contig 10401 bp, 4 predicted proteins | sample 9_EtaG_FD_184082 | JGI IMG/M metagenome (GOLD analysis project Ga0208159, IMG submission 184082) | Marine viral communities from the Subarctic Pacific Ocean - 9_ETSP_OMZ_AT15188 metaG (SPAdes) (version 2) | ecosystem: Environmental > Aquatic > Marine > Oceanic | place: Pacific Ocean | collected... | reverse complement strand
TGCTGCAGGTGCAATAAGAAATGCTGAAGCACAAATGGCTGCTAGAGGTTTATCTGCAAGTTCTATGGCAGGTGCTGCAATTATGCAAGCTGCAATGGAATCTTCTTTGCCTGTAGCTGCACAAGATGCACAAGTATTTAGAGAAATAAATCTTACAAATATAAACAATAAACAGAAAGTTGCTTTGGCTAATCAGGCTGCCGCTTTACAGATAGGTTTATCTGATTTAAATGCAAGACAACAAACTGCATTACAAAATTCTACTAATGGTTTTAAATTACAATCTCAAAGTCTTTCTAATATGCAACAAACAGCTCTGGCTAATGCACAATTAAAAGCCTCTTTACAAGAAAGAGAATTAAACTTTGAACAACAAAGACAAGTAGTAAATGCTGCAAGATATGCTGAAATAGAAGGTATTAATCTTAATAATGAACAGCAAGGCATTATGCAAGATTCTGTAAATAACATGCAAGTGTCTATGTCTAACATGTCATTTAAACAACAAAGAGAGTTGTCTAAAGCACAAATAGATGCTGCACTTACAGGTCAAGAACTTACCAATGACCAACAAAGAGCTGTTGTAAATGCTGCTAGAGTAGCTGAAGTAAACAATCTACAGTTTAATGAAGAACAACAACGTAACTTAAATAACTCACAGCTTATGCAAAACATGACTTTAGCAAACCTAGATGCTGAAATGAAAACAGCTTTACAAAATGCTGCTACATATGCAAGTATGGAAATGGCTAGTTTAAACAATAGACAACAAGCACAGGTAGTAAATGCTCAATCATTTTTAAACATGGACATGGCTAACCTTACAAATAAACAACAAGGTGAAGTGTTAAAATATCAAGCTAAAACACAAGCTTTGTTTACAGACGCTGCGGCTGACAATGCTAGATTACAGTTCAATGCTACTAGTGAAAATCAAACAGATCAATTCTTTGCACAGTTAGGCTCGCAGGTAGCACAACAAAATGCAAATAGAGTTGCAGCTATGAAAGAGTTTAACGTAGACCAAACAAATGCACAAGCAAGGTTTAATTCCTCACTAGTAGATACTAGAGAGAAATTTAATTCTACGATGCAGGCACAGATTAATCAATCTAATGCAGCTTGGCGTAGGCAAATAAATACACAGAATACTGCAACACAAAATGAGGCAAACAGAACTAATGCTTTAAATGTGTTAGGCATAAATCAAAATGCTTTAAATAACATATGGCAACAATATAGAGATGAATCTTCTTGGCTTACACAGTCTAGTTTTAATCAAGACCAGTATGCACATGAGTTAGTTAAGTTAAGCCTACAAGGAGATATTAACGCAAGACTATTTAATCAGGAAACTAAAGCTAAATCTTGGGAAAAAATAGGTGGTGCTGTAATGACATATATCAGTAAAATATTAGATTAGGAAATAACATGAGCAAACTAAGAGAAACATTTAAAAATATAAGAGAACCTATAGGCTCTAATGATTATTTTTTAGGGGGTATAGTAGATGGTATTAGAAGTGGTATTGAAGCAGGTGGAAATGCTTTAAGAGGTGTTGTAGAAAGTATTACAGACTGGACTGGATTAGATGCTAAAGATTGGAAAGATATATGGGTAGCTTTAGGTGCTAATCCTGAAAGTGCAGATGATGAAACTATTCAAACATTATTAACTGCTATGGGATTAGAAAGGTCTACAACTAAAGCTGATGATAGTGTTGTTCCTAAAATTGATAAGCTAGAAGGTTTTGCATCTAGTACTCCTCAATCAAGAGTTAACTTACAAAGAGCAGAACAACGCCCACAAAGATTTGTAGGTGAAGATGTTGTACAAGGTAATAATATAAGTACACAAAAAATTGCTCAAATAAATGAAGTTCTTGGTAAAGATGCTTTTACACAAGTAGCAGAAGGACCTAGAGTCGGTAGAAATATTAAAATAGGATAAGAATTATGCAAACAAGATCAGAAACTCCTGACGTAACAGACCCAGAAACACTGCAAGGTCAACTAGACCCTATGGATGCTCCTGTTCCTGGTCAATCATTAACTACAGAACCTAAAAATGCTAATTATGAAAGTTCTGCAGAGTCTGTAGACCCAGAACAAGTTATTCAAAGTATTATAGCTTTTGTATCTCAACCAGAACAGAAAGATATGTTTTTATCAAACATGGCAGCAGGTATGCCTGTAGAATCTATTGTACAGACATTTGCTTTAGCAGGTGTAGCTGAAGGTAAATTTTCTCCTGATGTAGCAGAAATAATTAAACCTGCACTAGCTATATTTTTTATAAAGATGGCTATGGATGAAGGTATACCAGTTATACCGTTTACAGATGAAGTAGCTTCTCCAGAAGAACAAGAAAGACAATTAAAAGAAGATAGTTTAAGTTCTATGAGAGGTGCAAGACCAAAGTTTTATAAATCTATTAAAGGGCAAGAGTTTAGAGAAGAATTAGAAGGTCGTGCTTTAGATGCACAAAAAACAGTTGCTGCACGTAGGGAAATAGATCAACGTATAGAAGACTCCCCTGTAGAATCAGATGGAAGTTTTATAGAAATGGAAGGAGTATAACATGAGTGCATTTGCATTTTTTGGAGGTATGGCAGAAGAGTATAGTGAAATAGAAGCTACTAGAGTTAAGGCTGCGGCTAAAGCAGAAAAAGAAGATAAAGAGGCTCAAACTGAACTAGTAGAAAAAACAAATATTATATTTGACCAAAACAAAAACCCTATTATAGCTTTTGAAACTCGTAAAGGCGGTCAAAATCAAAAAGAAATTATTGCTAATCAATATGCTCTTTCATCAGAAATAGCAAATAGATTAGAAGAATTAAAAAAGAATATAAACAAAAATAGTCTAATAGGAGAAGATGTACCTGATGCTGTTGATGGGTATATTACTGTAAAAGATAAAAATGGTAAAACTATTAAACAACCTACTGGTGTAAGGTTTTTATACGAAGAATTAACAACAAACCCATTTTATGTAAATCAATTTAGATCATTAACTTCTTCAGCACAAGCAGATATTTTAAGCCAAGAAAAAAGAGGTGAAGATTCTTATTATTACAGAGACTATTCTCAATTTTTTCCACACGTAAACTATTTTCCTAGTATAGAAAGTCAAATTGCAAGTATTACAGGTTCAGGTTATACTCATGATGATTCTGACGAAGCTGTTTGGTCTAAAACTATGAGTAAAAAATATGGACCTACGTGGGAATCAAAAACTGCTAATAATGGGGGTTTTACAAAAAATGAAGAAAACCTTAAAGAAGCTTTAGGCATATATGGTTCTTTAGTAAAAAGTAATTTTGAAGATAACGAACAACTAGAAAAATCAGCTAGAAGACTTATAGAATTAGGAATATTTGATGCTCCTGATGCTTGGATAGCAGGTGTAGCTGAATATCATCCTAGAAGAAAAGTTCTTAAGGGACCTGATGCACCATCTCCAGGTACTATAGATTCTGTAAAAATAGATCAAACTGATAGTGCAGAGTCTAAAAAAGCACCATTAGTTAGGGAAACAGCTTTTAACATTGCTAAACTTACTACAGACTTACAAACGTATCTTTTAAAAATGTCTCCTGATGGTACTCTAGAAACAGCTCCTGCAGGAGATTTACCTTTAGGCATAGTTAATTTTTATGACCAAATTTTTGCTCCAGGTGGTGCTATGGACTATATGCCTGGTACAATAAAAAAATTAGTAGAAGGCATAAAAGGTGATCCTGAATTTATTCCAGGTATACGATTTAGAGGTAAATCTCTTACTTTTAATGAATTTTTAAACGAAGAGTTAGATTATCAAAATGAAAAAGGCGAAAACAAAAAACTATCAGTAAGTAGAGCTTTAGAAATCGCCACTTCTAATAAACAAGGCAGTATATGGGAAGATGAAATAGGTTCTGCAGGTCTTTTCTTATCAACAGAAATATCTTTAGCATTTAGTATAGCTATTGCTAGACAAGACTTTGAAGGTGGTAAAGCTGTTTCTGACCCTGACTTTGACAGGTCTTTAGGTGAAATACGTGCAAATGGTGGTTTATTTGGTAATGCTAAAGCCATAGCTAAAAAATATTCTGCTTTAAGACATGAATTTGCACAAAAAAGTTTTAGATATGGTATAACAGATTATTTAAAAACTAATAATATAACCCATGCATCTAAAATTGTTTCTGATAATTTAAGTAGAATACTTAATACTGCTAATTATTTACCCTATGAAGACGGTGATAGAACTCTTAGCCCTATAGTAGGTAGGGGTCTATTCTTAAAATTCATGTTAAAAGATGATAGAACATTATTTAGAAGAATACAAGAGCTTGAAGGTAATCCAGATTTAACTAAAGCTGAAAAAGATAAATTAATAGAAGATATAAAAAACGAAATTCCTGAAGAAGAAAAACCTGAAAATATAACATTTAGTAACACACCAGGGAGTAATTAAGTTGGCTATTGACCCTTTAAAAAAAGAAGAAGAAACTTTAAGCAATACAAATTTACAAGTTGCAGAGGCTCCTGTTGTAGAGGAAGCTAAACCTGAACCTGTAGTTGAAGAGTCTAAAGGCACTGTGCCAAGAGTAGGCGAATCTGAAGGTTTTGTAGATACGGAATTAGTTTCACAAACTCCAGTTGTTAATACTGAAGAAATGCCTACAGAAAATTTTGTATCTGCAGATATGTCAATGCCTACTTCACAGCCTGTAATTAAAGAAGAACCTACTGTAGTTGAAGATGCTCCCACTACTGATACTGACACATCTGAAACTCCTTTAAGAGAACAGATGATACGGCTTCAAAATGAAAGAGGCAGTGGACCTGGAGTTCAAATACAACCCCCATCAACAGACGAAGAAATAACTAGAGGCTATCTTTCATATAAAGATAAGATAGCATCAGAAAGAGTTGTAGAAGCAAATCAACAAGGTTGGGAAGAAGCAAGTTATACTATGTGGGAAAAACTTTCTAGTAATAAAAATTTATTAGCAAAAGGTGTTAGTCCTATTGATATTATGTTTGACTTAGATGGTTATTATCAACTTGCATTAAATAATGATATGTCTACAGCACCAGGCAGCGATGCTGCAACTTTAATAGAAGCACGCAGAAAAATAGCAACAGATAAACAAACTATGTTTACTATAAATGGTATAAAAGAAAAAGCATTAGACTGGTACATTGAAAGAGACGGAGAAGAAGAAGGCACTAAAAATTTCAAAAAAGATATGAAAGATCATAGGACAGATGCTATGTTAAGGGTGAGAAACCTTCAATTTATAAATGACCAATATACTCTGCCAGAACTAGGCGAAAGAATTTTAGATAATGTTTTAGGTGTTTTTGATTTAGCAGGTGGTATTCTTTCTCAAGAAGGTTCTTTAAGACCGTTACTTCCTGATTTTATTACAGAAGACGATGAAGAAAAAGAACAGTATGACGCAGTAATTAAAACTTTAGAGGGTATTCTTAATAATGATGCTCAAATGAAAATACTAACTGACCCTTTAGACAACGTTGATTACATAGACAGCGTTGTATTTCCAACAAGAGTTCCAGACAGTCCTAGTTTTATGCAAAGAATAAGAAATGCGTGGAATACACCTCTTCCTGAAAGATTAGAGTTTACTCCTAGTAGAGATTTAACAGCTCCTTCATTAATGCTTCCTAGACTTATAGCAGGTAGGGCTGCTAATTTTATTAATCAAATGGGAGAACCAGGTGTTAATATTGAAATGGAAAAACAAGTTCCTGGTTATGGTAGAATAATTGATAATATGGCTTTCTGGGCTACTTTACCTTTAGAAGCAAGGGCTGAATCTTTTATAAGAAAAGGTTTTAATACAAGAGCTTTTAATATGTTTAAAGATGGTGGTGCTGAAGAACTACTAGCAGTAACAGATGAAATTAACAATTTAAATGCAGCAGGAATAGCAGGTTTTCTTAAAAGAAGGAGTCTTGAAAAGAAAAAAAGAAAATTAAGTAAAGTAACTTCTGTAGAAGGTTTAGGTAGAATTTATGATACTATTGAAAGAGATGTACAATATCAAGCAATGGCTTTTGGTTTAGGCTATACTGGATTAGAATTATTCGGTATAGAAAGAGGTTCAGGAGGAGATATAGGAGGACTACTTATGATAGGTATTTTTGGTCCTTCTGCTATGAATAGTATATATAAAAGAGGTAAAGGCATATATTATGGTGCTACAGATAGGGTAGATTTTTATGTTAAAGGTGGCGGCACTATAGATGAGTTTATACTGCATGAAATAGAAAAAGGAGATAGTAGGTTTTTACAGCAGATACCAGACCTAAAAGAAAAGTTACCTAAAATGAATGAAAAAGAAAAACTTAAATTAATACGTCTTGAAGAACAAGAATTTAGATCAATAATAAGATTTGGTGAAGTATTAAAAAATTTAAAAGACAACAAAGATACTTTTCACATATATGAAGCAATGCAGGCAAATTTAGAAGAAGTTACAAGATTAAAAGATAAAATGTCTGACTTACTAGATATTGAAAAATTAAGAGGTAAACAATTTGTTGATAGTAATGGTACAGTAAGTGTATACGATGAAGTTACTTTAGAAAGAGTAAATAAAAATATAACTTTATTTTTAGATGAATATATAAACTCTGAAGTTATAAGAAGTATTAGGCAAGGTTTAACTGACAATAATATACAATTAAATTTTTTAGGAAGAGTAGATAGAAATTTATTCAAAGACGATGTTGAAAGATTTTTAAAACTAGATACAGAAAGACAAGATAATTTAGTTCAAATATTTAAAATGGTTAGTCCTGTACTAAGAGACTCAGGTGAAGCAGGCTCTGAATTAGTAAAGCAAATAGACAATATGATTTTTAAAAACCAAGCAGATGTATCAAAAGCTAGAGCAAGAGTTGATGAAATAGATAATATTGTAACTAGACAAACAGAACAGGAAAATGCCTTACTAGGAGGTGAGGGTGATGTAATGCTTACTAAATTTGAAACAGAAGCTAACCTTGAAACACAGTTTATAAATGAAATAGAATTTAAAAACGAGTTACAAAAAAACCCTATAGTTTCACAAACTGCTTCAGGAGAACAGTTAGACTTTGGTTTTGATGTATCAGAAGCTCCTAGCAAAACTAAACTTGAAGCAGCAAGTTTAATTAAACCTAAAAGCGGATCAAGAATTACTATAGAAGAAAATGCACAGAGACAAAAAGAATTATTTAAAGATGATTTATTTTCTTTTGACCAAGCTAAATTTAATAAATTATATGATGACCTAAGAGCTGAAAATGCATCTGCTCGTATAGATACAAGTAAAGTAGATGTAGAAGAAGGTTTAATAGGTGAACCTACCTTAAGAGAGTCTGCAAGGGAAGATACTACCGTCCTTAGAGCAGGGGGTCTAGATTTAGAAGAAATACCAAATAAAAGAACTACAGACGAAGCAGGTGATTTAATAATTACTTATAAAGATGGTGCTACTGAAACAATACCTGCAAGAAGTAAATTACCTTTAGAAGATAATATACCTTCTGATATTAGACCAGATGAAGGTGTGTATACTTTTGGAAGAGGTGTTGACGCAGATAGACAAGAATTTCCTTCTACTGAAGGATATGAAACTTTAGAATCTTTTATAACAAGCACTGATGAAACTTTAGCAGGGTTTGACACTAAACAAAGACTTAGATTTTGGCGTATATCTAGAGATGGTGCTGAACCATTAAAAGAAGGCTACATTCCTAGAACAGAATTAGATGCCAACGATCCCTTTGTTATACAAAATGATTTAATAAATTTAGAAAATCAAATGAAAGGTGTACAGGTATCTGAAGAAGATTTAGCAAGATTTGAAAATATACATGGTGGAAAAGTAGCTACACAAACAGATTTAGAATCTGTTGATGTTAGAAGAACGGAAAGAATTAGAGAAGATTCAGAAGTTAAAACTATAGAGGAAGGAAGCGAAGCAGATATATTAGACAAAATAATTGCTAAAGAAAAAGAAGTGTTAGGGAAAGATGCAGAAGAAAATGTAAGTAGATTACCTGTACCTAAACAAACATTGGGAGCATATCTATTTGAAATAAGAAAAAAGTTTATAGATTCTTTTGATAGTATGGAAGATTTATCTAGGTATATAAATAGTAGGGTAACAGAAATAGACGTTATGTCAGGAACTAGTCCTTTTAGCATTGATGATAAATTAGCTTTAGAACAAATTACTAAAAAAATAAATGATGGAATAGGAGATGAAGGAACTTTACTTAGGCAATTAAAAAGTTTAGGAAACAAAATGCTTATAAGACAAGAGGGTGCTAGTGTTTTAGTTACAGCAAATGACATACATAGAATAAGAAGTCATTTTAATACCATGGCTTTTAAAAATTATAATACACCTAAAGGAAATGAGTTTAGGTCCTATGGTTCAGGTTTAAGTGAATTAATGGATGGTCTTTTTCCACAGTACAGTGAATTAAATAAACAGTACAGAATTGAATTTGCAGAAATATACAAAGCAAAACCATACGCAAAAATACTCAATAAAGACAGTAGTGGTTTTCCTACACTTCCTGAAGATCAAATTATAGATGCATTTATAGACGCAGAAGATACTTTACAATCTATTAAATCTTTTAAAAGAGCTCTTAATCTTAATATAAGAGCTGATGGACAAACAGGAACCACAATACTAGGATCACCCACTAAAATAAAAAAAGATAGAAACGAAGCTTTTGATTTGTTTTTTTATAATGTTTCTAAAAGAATAGAAAGAAACGTACAAGCAGGAAAACCACCTATAGATGAAAATTTACAAAAATTCTTACAGGCAGCTAAAGAAGAAAAAATATTTAGTTCTGCAAAAAATAAAGACTTACCTATCTTATTAGAAAAACTTATAACTCTTAACCCTAGAAGAGCAGCTTTTACAAGATCGCAAAGTCAAAGTATTGCTAACGCTAAAAGTAGGCTTAACCAAGCTATTGATAGTTCTAAAGTTAAAGGAGATGATTCTTTTAGAAAAATAAAATCTGACATTGCAAAAGCAGGTAATGATGAAGAAGAACTTTTAAAAGTATTTGAAGGTTTAAGTTCTGAACAATTTGATTTTTTTGTTTTAGAATTAACAAAAGAATATCCTGAAACTTACAAATTATCTAATTTAACAACAGATAGAGCTAATCAGCCTGCATATATATTAAAAGAAGGTAAAGATTTTATAGACCCTGCTACTGGAAATATAGATGCAAAAAAATTAGTAGAAAGGGATTTACGAGAAATTATAAACCAAGGAATGATAAAAAGATTTGTACAAATAGATAATAGTTCAAGAATGGTTGATATAACAAGAGAAGTTTATGGTAGAACAGATTATGTTACTGACCCTGGTAAAATTACAAAAACTCAACCTTTTACTATTAGGGGTGGATTAAAACAATTTAAAAGAAAAACAGTTAATAAGCAAAATACAGTTTTACGCAGAGGCGAAACTTTAAAAGTAGATGAATTTAATTCTTTTATAAAAGATAATAGAAAAAATTTAGAAAAACTATATGGTGTTGAACATGTTAAAAATTTAGAAGACATTAGTAAAATGGGTATGGTTATATCTGGTGATACTGGTACAGCAGCTTTAAAAGGTGTTCCTGCTACAATGCAAGTTCCTGCTTACTTATCCAGATTATTTGCTTGGCAAAGAGGTGTAGTAGGCACTAAATATTTAGTAGGAGAAGTAGGAATAAATAGATTTAGAAAAACTCAAGCCGATGCTATAAAAAAGATGATCGAAAACCCTGATGGTGTAATTCTTTTAAACAGTATATTTGATAGTAAAAATCCACCTACACCTGCTGATTTAACAAAAGCGGTAGGATTTCTAAAAGCTATCTTTGTACTACCAGAAAGCAGAACAGATAATGAGCTATTAGCTTTTGTAGAAAGAATGGTAGCAGATTCCGCAGAAGGCAAAAGCATTAAAGAATTTGATGAATGGGCTCAAGAACAAATAGATAATAAACCACAATAGGAGATTGTTGTGATTAAAAACCTACGAGAGTATGCTATCATAGGGGTAGCATTAATATCTGTTAGTAGCCTCCTACTAGCTGAGGACTCTAACATAACTAATACAACTACAAGTACCGTAACCAGTACAAATACCAATAATAATACCAATAATAATACAATCAGTAGTACGTCTGTTGCAACAAACAATAATAACAATGTAAACACTAGCACCATAACTACGACTGCTACCAACAACAACACTACAACTAGCACAAGCAATGTAACATCTGACATTACTCAAACACAAAACGTAACAAACAATACTACTAGTGCTATAACTAGTAACTCGACAGCAAGCAATACAAACCTAAATACAAA
>Ga0208159_1001076_pt1 | contig 10412 bp, 16 predicted proteins | sample 9_EtaG_FD_184082 | JGI IMG/M metagenome (GOLD analysis project Ga0208159, IMG submission 184082) | Marine viral communities from the Subarctic Pacific Ocean - 9_ETSP_OMZ_AT15188 metaG (SPAdes) (version 2) | ecosystem: Environmental > Aquatic > Marine > Oceanic | place: Pacific Ocean | collected... | reverse complement strand
CTTCTAACTGAGCTCCTCCAAAAATAAGATTACCTGCATTGTTTGATGATTGTAAAACTTGTCCGTCAGTACCATCTGTAGTTGGCCATGTTAAAGTTGGAGAACCGCCAGATGAATTTTTTAAACTATTTACTACTAAAATACTCATTTTTTTCTCCTACACACCATCTCTAAGACAGTAATATAACTCTATAGTTCCATTACGGAATTGACCATTATTAATATAGAATTGAAAACCTGCAGCATAACCTGTTGACATTGCAAAAGAACCTTGATTACCTGTTCCTTGATACACAAGACTTCCTCTTGAAATTCTATTTTCTGTTGTATCATTATGTAAATAACTATCTACTGTTCCATCAAAATCATATTTAGCATTATAATGCTGCAAATAAAAATTTTGTCTTCTTCTTGACATATTAGCCGCACCAAATCCATTAAAATCTCCATTAGTAGTATCAGATTGTGCAGTTGATTGTTGAAAATAATTAGGGCTATTGTTTGTTATTACAATGAAATTATTTTTTCCTGTGTAATATTGTGAGGCATTTTGTGAAGCCATTACTTGCAACAAATGACCTATTTCAGAATAGGCAATAGGATTATTACTAGCGTCAATAGGTTTAGCACGCAGGTAAAAATTACCAGATGAACCACCAATACCAATACCTCTTACATAATAAGATATAACATCTGATGCATTAACAGTACTAGGTATTTTTAAATTTATTGATGAGACATTAGCATTAGGACCAGGACTTTCAACTCCACCATAACCATTAATAGTAGAACAAAAATCTGCTTTATCTCCAAGCCTCCAACCAACATGAGAATTTATTTCCATTGGATCACCACCAGCAGAATACCAACCCATAGTATTTCCTCCAGCTGTTCCTAATGCTTTTCCAGCTTGAATGTTAGCAGGGGTTGTGTAAGTAACTGTACCTGCTGCATTTGTTACTTTTTGAAGTCTATCTCTCCATGAAAGAACGCCTGAACCATTTGTTTGTAATAAATCACCAGCTGCAGGTGTTGCTGTTGGCAAGGTAAGAGCTGTTCCTCCATTATATTGTATTTGATCTACTGTTAATAATGACATTTTTTTATCCTATGCGTTTAATGTAACCGTGTCACCTAAATTTAATACAGCATGAGAAGTTGCGTCAATGACTTCAACACTTCCTGAGCCAGTAATTGCTACTGAGCCTACCACATTAAATTGCCCTAAAGCAACTGTAATTTCTGTAATCGTTCCAGCAGACCAGAAGGGAGAAACTTCGTTAGCGTATGCTGTATCTGCAATATAATATACTGCATTATCAAAAACAGTTACTGAACCATTTGCACCTATTGTTGTTCCATCTTTTGCTGTAAATACTGCACCTAGTGTAAAACCACCTGTTGTTTCTGGTATAACACTTTGTGCTCCATTAATATTTCCTGAAGCAGAAGATATATCAACAGCAGATAAAACACCCGCTCTTTCAGCTGGTAGTGTTACAAAGACATCTTTTTCCGCTGCACTAAAATTAACTAAACCATTTGAATTAGAAGATTCAAAAACAAAATCACGGCTAAGCGTAGTACCGCTTGCAGTATATGTTCCTATACCTGTTTCAAAATCTCCAGCTGCATTAGTGATTCCGTATTGTGTACGAGCACCATCTCCTAAAACAGAAAAAGCTTGAAACCCTAAAGTAGCACCAGACAAAGTAAGAGTTCCGGTTCCACTTGTTGTACTTGCCTCTTTAATCCTATCAGCTATTTTCAAGCTAAAATGAGGCATTTAGACTATCCGAATTATAGCGTTTGTTGCATCAGGTGTTGGAAATTGAACTGTAAAATCACCAGAACTTGATGATTTATCTGAACCAAAGTCAAGAATTGCTACTGATTTATTAGATTGTGTTGAATTATAAATCATTGCACCACGAGCTGTAATAGTAGAAGTACTCCACGTTGTATCAGCAAAATCTGTAATAGCAGTAGTTCCTGATGGATTTGATGGTGTTACATTAGTTAATGTATTTCCTCCAGATGTGTAAGCAGTTCCAGAAGCTTCATTGGTTGTTGTAAATGCGGTAGTACCTGCACCTAAAGTTGCAGATGATGTATATAGAGCAATTTTAAATGTTGCTCCTGTATTAGCGGATCCACCGCCACTACCATTAGTAAAATTATGAACACCTTGAAGCATTTCAACCTTAAAGCTGGTGGTCATTGCTTGAGTTATTGCCATTTTATATTCTCCTTATAATTTCGGCCATATCATTGTGTCCTTGTGAGGACAATGTACCACATATAGTTGTACGTTCAGACAAGATAGCTTGTTTTATGTAATAAGTCATTACACTTCTTACATTTTCTTTAAATGCTTCTGCCTGCTCTCTAATTGCAGGAGGAGCGTCAGCGGATACAGAAATAATTTTATCAGTAGCTCTATCAGCCCAATAATCAACTCCTAATCCGGTATTGTTTGTAGTTACCACTTCTACTTGACCTAATTTAGGTCCTAGTTCTTCTGTAAACATTAAGTCACCTCTATTCTTAAACTATCAAAACGATACTCATCTCGTCTGTCTCTACCTTCAAATAGGTTTTTCTGACGAGATATTTCTTCCATGAACCTTTTTTCATATTCTGCTAAAAGGGTAGGTTCGCCCTTCATAAATATATAAGCTTCAATTAAAGAACCATACAATAGTGCATTTCTTGAATTTTCAGACAAGTAAGTACCATTTGTGTTTACTGTTAAGCTTGGAGGCCTATATAAATAATTTAATTCCATAGTATAATTTGCATCAGGAGTAGGAGCAACTAAAAATGTATTGTCTTCACCTGCTGTATTACTACCAGCATCAAAATCTGCGTAATATTTTGGTAATCCATTTAAATTAGCTTGAGCTGGGTCTATGTCATATTCCTGAATAAAAGATGGGTGTTTTTTATCTAAATAATGATAATCACCATTTGCATCAATTGCTGCTAAAGAAAAAGACGCTAAATAATCTGTAGGACCTTTTAAAAATCTATTTCCTTGCGTTACATTACCTGTAGCTGTTTTTCTAAAAACATTAACTTGCACAAGCTCTAACATTCTTTCTTCAGCAGATATAATAAAATCATTTAGACTGCTTACAAAAGTAGCTTCATTATTTTGTGTGTAATTTTGTATAAGTGTTTTTAATTCTGCTAATGTCATGTTGTTACCACCGTTACTGTTCCTACACTACCATTAATAGAAGAAAATGTAAGTGCTGTACCAATTGGATCTACTACCAAAGAGTTAAAAGCATTTATTTTTGTTGTTCTAACTAAACCTTCACCCGCTGGTACATCTTTATCAGGTCTTGGTTCATACAATGCTTGTGGATCAGCAAAGTTTAATCTTACTTCAAGTTGAGGTTGTTTAGGTTCCCAACATTCTGAGCATGTTTTAAAACCATTCCACTCATTGTGTAATTCTTTTAGTAGATATCTTTGTCCACATCTATCACATTGTCCTAGAGCTCTTCTTCCGTTTGCATAAGCCATTAACTAAGTCTCCTATAGCTTCGCATAGAAGGTCTAACTTGATAACTTTGACGAACTTCGTCTTGATCAGAAGCTCTTTTAAATTCTTCTTCATAACTTTGTTTTAACAACATAGTTCTTTCTGGTGCTCTCTTAATAGAAAGATAATAAGCAAGACCAGCAGCTAAACATGGGTAAAACCTAAACGGAACTTGCATTGTGTTTGGACCGTAGTCTGCATCTTCTATTCTTCTAAGATAATTAAATACTAAACTATCAGAGTTATTGTTTGATGTAGGCCATACTTGTATCTTTGGAGATATTTGTTTATCTACAAAATATTGACTTGGTTGACCTTGTGTTGATTTATCAGGAATCTGTAAATATTCATTTCTTCCAATAGGTTGGATAATTATGTCAGAAGTTTGTCCGTTGTTTAAAGTTCTGTAAGCAACACCTAAAACATCAATAGCACCTTCTGGTAAACTATAATCTGTTTGACCTTGAACTAAAGTTTCTGTGTGTTGAACAACTGTCCATTGATTTAAACCTCTGTTAGCCCAATCAGCTAACATAAGATTTAAACTTCTTTGAGCAGTTTTTAAATCATAACCAGTTCTTAATTGTAGACCGCATCTTTCAAATGCTTCTTCAACGTATTCTGCTACGTCTAATTCAAAATCTCTACTATTACTGGTTGCCATGTCATTATCCTATTTTAGTAAACTTGCGTTTTCCTGGAGCTATTGCACCACAACCTATATTACCAGTTCTTTCTCCCGGTTTCAAAGGTTGTCCATTATAACTTACTAAACCACCTTCTTTAAATTTTAAAGAAGATAAAGTTTTAGCTTGTTTAGCATGTAATTTACTTGCTTTTTTCAATCCTTTAGTAACTTTTTTTACTTTTTTTTTATTTTGAATTTGTTTATTCATTTGAGCTCTCGAAATTGGCATTATAATAAAGATCCAAAAATATCTACATCAGTCATTTGAGGCTGATCATAATCTTGTCTACTTGCATATGTAGGTTGTTGATTTCTAAGGTTTGGGTTTGCAAATTTAGAACCAGGTTCAGGATTGCCGTATTTTGCAAATCTTTCTGCTTCTCGTGCTTTATTTCTATCCATAATATATTGCATAGCTGCTAAAGTATTCTCAACACCACCACCAGCTAATCTATCAGCTTCTTGCCCATAATAAATTCTTGACATAAACTCAGGATCTTGACCAATCATCATTTGTGTAATGTCGTATCCTGTAAAACCTGGATGCCTTGTTTCGTTAGGCCCATAACTAAAAGGTCCAAAATCAAAATCGTCTAATGTTTTACGAGGTGCTGACATGCCTGACATACCTAACATACTACTTGCATTTTGTGCACTTAATGGGTTTCCTGAACCTCTTGAATTTACATTAAGATTAGGACTAGATCTTCCATATGAAGTTGGCACTCCTGATACTGCAAAAGCAGGAGCTGCACTATTAAAAAATGAACTAGCATAGTTACCTAAAGAGCCTAATCCGCTTAAAATTGCTTGTCCTATCATATCTACGCCATCACTAATTTTAATAGCAATCCTATTACACTTGCTGAAGCACCAATCAATATAAACTCTATTCTATAAAGTCTTTTATCTATTGCATCATATCGTTCACTACATGCATCAACATGTGAATCAATTTTAGTTTCTACTGATGCTACTGTAGGTTTAGCCATTATACAGCTCCACCAAACAGATTGGTGTATACTCCTGGGTTGTTTTGTTGAAGATAATCTTGATATCCTTGAGAGTATCTGCTGCCCTCAAATGGAGTATTTAAATAAGAACTATACTCAGGTGTGTAAATATCACCAGAATAACCATATGTTTGAGGGTTGCTTAGTTGATTATATAATGATGAATAAGGATTGTAGGCCATTTGATTATAGTTATTACCACCAAAACCACCGTAGAACATGTTATTCATGCCATAACCTGAGCCATATCCTGAATTATAACCAGAAGGTGAGAATCCTAGTCCTGTGTTACCATAAAAAGAACCAATTCCACCTGCATATGGGTTCATTCCATATCCATAACCCATTCCTGAGTTAAAAGGATTACCATAACCCATACCATACATACTGCCATACATATTATTGTAACGACCAGCACCTTGTAGTGAATTACGGCTTTGCATAAATTGATTTATTAAACCCATAAGACCACTCATATCTCCAAGACCTGTTTGACTAGAAGGTTGATTTTGTTGAGCTAATAAATCATTGTAAAGTTGCTCATAGTTAACACCTGCATCTGTTGTTGGTTGTGTAACTGTTTCTTCAACAGTTGTATCAGCAATAGGATCAAATAAAGTTGGATCGGGATTTGCAGCACGAAATGCATCTATCCCAGCAAATGTTTCAATTCCTGGATAAAGAGCATTTACCTCTGATGCAAGACCCATAGCAGCCTTACCTGTTGTAGGATCTAAGTAAACAACTTGATTTCTTCCAGTTCCATCACCAAAATCTTGATTGTATGGATTGTAGGTAATATTACCTGTAAATTCAGGCATTGTTGTTGGATCATAACGATTAACTAAATCCATAAAAGATTCATCACCACCATATCTTGCAATTATATCATCAAGATTTGTACTTCCTTGTAAGAAAAAATCAGCAGTGCTACCTAGACCTCTTTCTATTAAAGCATTAGCAATTTCTTGAGCAGTTGAACTTGGTAAGGTAATAGGCTGAGGTTCTGGCTCAAGTGGGGTTGGAGTTCCAGGCTCTAAATCTATATCTAGTGGTGGGTTTGGTTCAAGTTTAGGCGGAGGATCAGTTATAGGTTCAGGTTCAGGTTCAGGTTCAGGTGGAAGACCATAACTTCCTGTTCTTGGATCATAAACATAACCAAGACTTTCTAAATAAACATTATCTCCGGAAAGTGTATCTGCTATAGTATCTGCACCACTATCTAAATATTGTTGTGCATCACTTACCGTACCATAATCTTCTATAATACCACTACCATCAGCAGCATAAGTAACACCACCAACATTAACAGTTCCGTCAGGGTTAGTAGTTACTAGATCTCTAAGATAATCAAATTCAGTAGCCATATTTTACGCCGTATAAGTTATAACACAATTTGTAATACCTGCGTTTGATATTACCCTCATGCCTCTGCTTAGCCTAAGCCCTGGATCTGAATAAAAACTATCGCTTGAACCAGAATTTACTTTAAAAGTAAACTGAGTAGTATATGTTCCAGCTTTATTTTTAGTTTGAATATCTACAGTTCCGTCAGCTGAATCAGCTTCTAAATAAAGACCTCTAAAATAGACAACTTGATTTGTGCCTTTTGCTTTAGTGTATGCATTGTCAGTAGTTCCTGCAACTACTTCCGTAGTTGCGTTGGAACCCTGTTGATGACTTTTATAGTGTCCAGCCATTATAACCTCCTATTAAAGTACGTTATTATTTTGGACGTAATCTACTGTTAATACACCTACACCATTGCCAGCATTAGCACTTAACAATCTAATTCTTTTCTTGTCTGTTCCACTATCTAACCAATTGTCAACTCTTGGTTTATTAGCACCAGGTGTTACATTGACAATACCAAGTGTACCACCAGCAACGCCAGCTGCTGTAGTTAGTGATGTTGCATCTACAACAGCACCGTTATCCCATCCTAGTCCAGCGGTAGAAGCTCCACCACTCCAAGCTACAGTTACATATAATTTAATTGATATGATTTGGCTATTAGCAGGAATAATAATAGTTGTTGCAGGAGCATTAGTATTTTGTGTTACGCTCACTGATTGTGAAATTACAGAAGAACCTACGTCCTTCATGTTTGTTTGTACGTTTGTACCTGTTGTTTTAGATACGGGACCCGCTTTAATTGGTCCTGAAAAAGTTGTTTGACCCATAATATTCTCCTTAGTCTGGTTAAGTCGACCTCAATGGTCGTCTAAAGATATCTTAGGGTACATAATTAATTAAACAAATGCAAACAAAAAAAAGGGAGCCGAAGCTCCCTTTTCTGAATTCATAATACTTAAAATTAATTAAGCACCATTTGAACCAAAGATAGCACGAGGATCTGACCACCCGTAGCTGTAACGCTCACGAGCTTTAAATCTCATATTACCTGTGTTGAATTCACCTTCCATTGCTGTTCTTAGAGGCGAACGGTTAAAGTGTTTTAAACCGTTAGGTGCATCTGTAAGAATAAACCAAGCATCTGGATCTGTTAAGAAATTATTAACAGTGTATCCTTGTGGTACAGCACCTGAAGATTTAAGTGCATTGATGTCGTTATCAGCAGTTCCTACACGTCCAGCAGTTTCCATAAGTCTTTCTGCTACGAATTGTAGTTCAGCTGGGACAACAAGTTTTTGTCCACGAAGGGCAACGATAAGACCTCTTTCATCAGTAAACTGACTAATTGAAATTAGTGCGTTTTCTATTGATGTTTCATTCAAATCTGTTGCAACAACAGGTGTGTTAGCGAATGTGCCACCTACAGCAAGTGGGTGATCTGTTGCAAGTAAAGTCTTGCCGTCACCACCAGTAAAGCCAGCTGTATATGCGTTATTTAAAACGGAAGCTGCTTTTACTTGTTTACTGTGTGCCATTGACCTAGCTAGTGCTTTGGTATAGCGGTTTGACAAACGATCATACAGGTTGTCTTCGACTGCTTCTTCAGTTAAGGCAAATGCCATTGCTACAGTTTCGTGTGTGTAACGAGCTGTATAAACTTCTGAAGCACTGTCGTATTCAACTCCTGCACCTTCTGACTTTGTTGGTGCAGCACCAAATCCGGAAAGCATTACTTCTTCTTCGAAAGCTCTGTCTGAAGACTCTGTTTCGAAAATTTCAGCTGCTTGATCACCGTATTTAGCATATTCTAAGCCAAAGAGAGCATTTAAGCCAGGCTCTAGTTCTTTAGCAAGTTGAGCTCTTGATATAGCCATTTTTTATCTCCCTATACGCCAGTAGTACCAGCACTAAATGTGTGGTTATTTATCATAACTATTACACCTGTGTTAGTAACTGTTGTTAGATCATTAGTTGGATTAGTTGTCACTCCTAAAGCTTTTAGCGGAAGGGCAGCAGAGGCTGCTGCTGTTCCTACATCTAGCTCAGCGTGAGAAATTCCAGCTGTTGTACTTCCTACCGGATTGTTATCCACGATATCATAGTTAGCGAAAACGCCAGCTATAGTGAATGCAGCATCTGCTTGCACTTCACATACGATATTTGGATCATCTACGATATAAGCTTTCACTGTACTAGTAACATTTGCGTCACCAGTCCAATGGTTTGACCATCTTGGTGTTCCTGTTGAAGAATCTGTGAATTGGCATCCGTTAAACACGCCCAGCACAAGTCCCCCATCACCAGCTGCCATTCTTTGTACATATCCAGTACTTAAACCTTTTACAATATCACCTTGATAAATCTTAGTGGTATTTGCATTTGATATTTCGTACCTTGATTGACCGCCAGTATACGCACCGCCGCCTAATAGACGAGCAGGACGTAAACCAAATGGAGCATCTAAGTTTGTTAAAGCCATTTATTACTCCTAATATAAGGTTTGATTCAGTCTTAATCTGAACCAAAGGTTACTTTTGAACTTCGCTCTGCCTGCATTTTAGGCATAGCGGGATTATTGTCACGCATCCAATCATTATCGACCGCTTGCATTTGCTGTGAAGCACGCTGAGCGTAGTATTGTTTGCGTTGTTCAATGAATTCTTCTGGTATTCTAGCCAGAAGTAAACCACCTACCCCTATGACTCCAGCATATTTGCCTTCCTCGACACTTGGATAAGTGAAATCCTCATACTCGTCCGCACGAACAAGCTCATAGCCTTCAGTCATTCTTGAGTGGACATTATTTTTGTCCTCATAACCTAAAACTTCAGCTCGAATCCATCTATGGACATAACCAGACGGAGCATTTGGGGCGTGCAATTTACTGGGTGGTCGCCATTGCACAGGGCGTTCGGCAGAAGCTCTTGTGTTTGTTGCACGAGCTCTTCTGTTAATTTCTGTATCAGTCTTAGCAGTAGCTTCAGCGGTAGCTTTTTGTTCTGCTTCTATGTATTCCATTTCATTATCTTTTTTAGACATCATATACCTCTATGAATTTCTTGCCGCAAGTTTTGCAACTTCTTTAGCGTACGCATCTAGCGGTACACCAAGTTTTTTAGCTACAGAAATCTGGGCTGGGGTTAGTTTAACACTCTTTTTACTCTTTTGGCTAGCTCTTCCTTGAGAAACTGAAGCTACCTTCTGAGCAGGAGCAGATTGTCCTTCAAATTTATGAGGAAAATCTTGTCTCATTCGTGCATCTATTTCATTATAATATTCATCAGACTGAGGGTCTAATCCCTCTTCTTCAACCAATTGTTGATGAAGAGTAAAAGCAGTAGCAGTCATAGCTCTATCTTTACCAAACCATTCATTTTTTTCAGCCCAATCAACAGCTTTTGCATCTGGTTGTGGTTGTTGAACAGGTTGTTGATATTGATTTAAAGGCACTTGTTCAGGTTGTTGAGCTTGTTGTGTTTGCATTTGCTCTGCACGTTGCTTTTGTTTTTCTTGATTTTCTTTAAAAATCCTTAATCTTTCTTTTTCAATAGCAATCTTAGCCATAACTTGCTGAGCATCAGCCATTTTATCAACTTCGCCAGCTTCATACGCTTCTTTAAAAGCAGCTTTTGCTTGAACTTCTTGAGAATCAATACGACTAGAGGCTTCTGAACTATAACCTGTGTTTAAACTAGAAAGTTGCCCTCTTAAAGCGTCTACTTCAGCTTTTTGCTGTTGAGCAAATTGTAAAGCAGCAGCTTCTCTTTCTTCTGACTCTTTTCTTTGAGCAACAAGCTTATTA
>Ga0208159_1001075_pt1 | contig 10418 bp, 7 predicted proteins | sample 9_EtaG_FD_184082 | JGI IMG/M metagenome (GOLD analysis project Ga0208159, IMG submission 184082) | Marine viral communities from the Subarctic Pacific Ocean - 9_ETSP_OMZ_AT15188 metaG (SPAdes) (version 2) | ecosystem: Environmental > Aquatic > Marine > Oceanic | place: Pacific Ocean | collected... | reverse complement strand
TACTGACAAAACAAGTGCTCATATTTCACTAACAGCGGAGTTATAAAAATGAAAGACATAATTACAAACGCACAATACTCTAGTCAAGATGGTAAAACTAATGATTCAATTTTGTGCTCTATTAACGGTAAGGTTCTATCTGTTCCTTTAGTAGAGGGTAATAATGAATATGATCAAATTATGAAACAAGTAAAAGAAGGCACTTTGACAATCAAAGACGCAGACTAAATAAGATTATAGGAAAAAACAATGGCAGCGATTATTACTGAAAAATTCAGACAACACAATGCAGACCAGTTCTTTGAGTCATTCTCTGAAGCGGCTGCAAATAACTATTACTTGTTCATTGGTAAGACTTCACCTTTTACCACTGGAACAACTGGCGGTTCAGACACAACTCCCCCAACACCTGTAGATACAATTACACTTGATAACTATAAGTGGGATTCAATGATTGCTGCCAAACGCATTGGAACTACTGATGTTACTTATGTAATACCAAGAAGAAACTATGTAAATGGAACTACATACGATATGTATGAGCATGACATTAGTTCTGGTAACACTACAACCTCTGGTGCAACAAATCTCTTTGACTCAACACACTACTTTGTCACTGATGAGTTTAAGGTTTATAAAGTTCTAGACAATAATGGTGGAACTGCAATTAGTGCTGGTGCCGCTGGCCCAACATCAACTGCGTCAGACCCTTTCTTCTCTGGTGGTTATTATCTTCAGTATATGTTTACACTTTCTACTTCACAAATTCAGAAATTTGTAACAACAGATTTTATTCCAGTGGTTTCAAACTCAACTGTTGTAGGTGATGTTGAAACAAACTCTGGTGATACTGCTCCGTTTAATGGAGCTCCAGTTAAAGTAATAAAAGTAACTGGTGGTTCTGGATATACTAACGGAACATTCTATGCCCCTATTCGTGGAGATGGTACTGGTGGTGTGGTAAAGATTGTAATATCAGGTGGAGAGATTCAAAAGTTCGGAAACTTATCAACAAACAGTCAGGTTGAAAATGCTGGTGTTGGTTATACATTTGGTACAGTTGATTTAACAAACGATATCTTCACTACATATTCTAGTAACACATTATCAAATGCATCTTCAATTGGTTCAGGAAGTAATGGTGTAATAACTCCAATAATTTCTCCAAGGATTGGACATGGACATGATCCAATTGCAGAACTTGGTGGCCACTACGTTATGATGAATGCAAAACTAGAACAGGCTGAAGGTGATGACTTTGCAGTAGGAAATGATTTTAGAGAAGTAGGACTTCTAGTTGACCCAACTATAAACGGCGGTACAGGTGCATTTAGTGGAACTACTGCAAGACAAACTTTTGCAGTGTCGTTCTCTTCTTCGTCTGCAACATTTGAACCAGATGAAAGAATTACACAATCAACAACTGGTGCAGTAGGTAGGGTTGTTGAGTATGATGCGACAAGAAAAATACTTTACTATCTACAAGAAAGATTTGAAACATACGGTGTAAACACAAGTGGTGATTATGTTGCATTTAGTGGAAGCGGTGATATTGTTGGTGCAACATCTGGTTCTACAGGTGTTCCTGCTCAGCCAGGCACAAACCCTGTAACACTTGCCGGTGGTAATACTTTGCAATTTGATACAGGTGGATATGCAAAACCAGAACTACAACCAGACAGTGGCAATATTATCTATGTAGAAAACAGGCGTCCAATTTCTCGTGCGTCTGATCAAACAGAAGATATTAAAGTTGTCGTAGAATTCTAATTTGAGATAAGGTGTATATAAATGGCTGTCACGCTAACAAACTTCAACGTCACTCCATATAATGACGATTACTCAACCACGAAAAATTTTCATCGTGTTATGTTTCGTCCAAGTTTCGCTGTGCAAGCAAGAGAACTTACACAGTTGCAAACCATTCTACAGGAGCAGATTAATAAACTAGGTTCGCATTTGTTTGAACAGGGTTCTATGGTAATCCCTGGCGATATCAATGTTGATATGTTCTATGACTATATTCAATTAGAGTCAACATTTAACGCAGTGACAGTAGAAACATACAGAACAGAATTTCAAGATAAGATACTTGAATCTACAACCACAGGATTGAAGGCAAGAGTTATTACAACTACTGCAGCGACTGACACTGATCCTCTTACTCTTTATATTAAATATGAGAACACTGGTACTGATGGTGTTACTCAAAAATTTGGTGTTGGTGAAACAATCACTTCCACCAATGCGAATAACACTACAACCACAAACTTCAAACTTACAGCCAATCAAACCAATGAGCGCTCTGCACAGATTGGTTCTAATTCTACTTCAGTAGGAATTGGTTCAGCCATTCTAGTTCATGCAGGCGTTTACTTTGTAAACGGTTTCTTTGTAGAAAACACAGAACAAATTATTCTACTTGACAAATATTCAAATCGTCCTTCATACCGTATTGGATGGGAAATTTCTGAATCATTTGTAACACCAGAAGATGACTCCTCACTTCTGGATAATGCACAGGGAGCATCAAACGTAAATGCGCCAGGCGCTCATAGATTTAAAATTAATCTAACATTGATTAAAAAATCTCTTACTGCAACTGATGACACTGACTTCATTGAACTTGCTCGTCTTGATAAGGGTAATATTCAAAAGTTTGTCAAGTACTCTGATTACTCACAACTAGAACATACACTTGCCCGTAGAACATTTGATGAAAGTGGTAACTATGAGGTTCGTCCTTTCAAACTTGAAAAGAGAGAACATCTTAATGACGGAACAAACAGAGGTGTATTTCTTTCCACAGGTGGTGGATTAGAAACCAAAGTTGCATTCTCAATCGAGCCAGGCAAGGCATATGTTGAGGGTTATGAATTAGAGACAATGGGTTCACAGATTGTTCCTGTAGATAAACCAAGAACATTTGACAGAGAGGTTGATAGACCAATTCAAACTCCTGTTGGGAACTTTCAACTCGTAGAAAATGTAAAGAATATTCCAAACATCAATGCGTTTGAAGAAGTTGCATTGTTTGATGACTTGGGTGGAAACCCAGGCGGCGGTGCTCAAGTGGGTACTGCAAGAATTCGTGCATTCTCTTTGCATGATGGTGATTACACTGCGACTGCGGCAAACATTAAATTTAAACTTGGTCTATTCGATGTGAATATGAATACAGGTAAGGATTATGATAGAGATGTAAAATCTTTTGATGGTGCAAACTTTCTTGCAGATGTAAGTCCTACACAATCAACACTCTTTGGTTCTGCCTCCATTGGTTCTGGTGGTACTACAATCACTGGTGTAGGAACTCTATTTAACACTGAACTAAAAACTGGTGATTATATTTTCCTAAACGGAACAAGACTGGGCCCAGTAACAGTTGTAAACAATTTGAGTGCAACCATTCCTGGCTCTGCATATAGTGGTGCCGCAATCAATGGTGGACAGATTAAAAGATTTAATGCAAAGATTGAAGAGGCAAATAATAAACCTCTCGTCTTTGACTCAAACTTTTTCAGACTTAGAAAAGTTAGAGGTGACTCTACTTCAAATCCAGATAACGAACAATCTACGTCATATACTTTAAGAAGGCAGTTCACACCAGTGCAAGTTTCTGGTGCCGGTGTTGCTCAGTTCAGTGTGACAGATAATGAATCTTTCGCATCTGGTTCAAACTTACAAAACTACACTCTTGTTATCACTGCAAGTTCTAATTCAGGTACTATCGGTAGAGTTCTTCCAATCAGAACAAGTGATATTACTGTTTCAGGTGGTGGACTAACTGTTAGTTTTGCAAACCTTACTAGTCTTTCGGCTGCAGCTGCATCTGGTGACTCTGTTGCTCTGATAGCATCAGTTGATGTAAGTTCAACTGCGGCAACCGAAAAAACTAAAACCCTTCTTGAAAATCAAACTGTAGAAATTACAACATCAGCCGCAACTGCATTAACGAATGTTACATTGGGTAAGGCAGATGGATTTAGACTTCGTTCTGTAAAAATGGCAACGGCGTTTGGTACATACAGTACAACAAATCAGGTTGACATTACAAATAGATATACTTTTGATACTGGTATGAGAGATGCATTTTATGGACTTGCATCAATTAGACTGAAGCCAGGCCAACCTGTTCCTACAGGTTCTATTCGTGTGGCATTTGATTTCTTTACACATGGAGCAGGTGATTACTTCTCAGTAGATTCATATACTGGACAAGTTACTTATGAAGAAATACCAACATTTATTTCAAAAGATAATGGTACTTCTTTTGAATTAAGAGATTGTTTTGACTTCAGGCCTCGTGTAGATGACAATGGAACATTCTCTGGTGCAACTGCATCTATAACAGAACTTCCATTTGTTGGTACAAATGTTTCAGCTGATTTCTCATTCTTCTTAGGAAGAAAAGATTTGGTATTCATGGACAGACTTGGTAAGTTTAATGTAATAGAAGGTGTTCCTTCACTTACTCCTACAACTCCACAGGCTCCAGATAGTGGTATGGTTCTTTTTGAAACAACCATGTCTCCATATGTTATTGGACTAGATGAAATCAATATTAGAAAACTTGATAATCGTAGATACACAATGAGAGACATTGGTAAACTTGATAAAAGAATTACCAATCTAGAATATTATACTTCACTTAATCTTCTAGAAAAAGAAGCCGCGGCACTTGTATTGAAAGATAGTGACGGTAATGATAGACTTAAAAATGGTTTCATAGTAGATAACTTTACAGGACACGCAATTGGTGATTATGAAAGTCCAGATTATAAAGTTGCTGTTGACTTTCAGAAACGTCTTGCCCGTCCAATGGCATTCTCTGATAATGTCAATATGATTGAGACTTTATCTTCTGCATCTGCAAGAGCATCTTCTGGTTATAGAAAACATGAAGATGGTATTATAACTCTTCCATATTCAGAAGTTACATATATTCAAAACCCATATGCAACAGATAGTTTTGATGTAAACCCATATAAGGTTGCACCATTTACTGGTGAGATGACACTTGTTCCATACTCAGATGACTGGCAAGATGTAACTCGCCGGCCTGATGTTGTTGTTGATGATGACAATAACTTTGATGTTATCAATCGTCTTGCAGAAGAAATGGGTGTAACTGGTACAGTTTGGAACTCATGGCAGAACGCTTGGTTTGGTGAAAGACAATGGACAGGAACACAGAGTTCGTCTAGTACACAAAGAATTAATACTGGTGGCGGTATTGCAACTATAAGAACAACAACCACTAGAGCAGTTGGAACACAACAAGTAGGACAAACTCGTTCTGGTATCGAAACATCTATTCAATCTTCAGTAGATTCACATAACATGGGTGATAGGATTGTCGGTATTAACATGATACCATTTATGAGAACACGCCCAGTAAGTGTGGCCGTTGCAAATATGCGTCCTAATACAAAGATGTTTGCATTCTTTGATAACGAAAATGTAACAGACTTTTTCCGTCCAGATGACGTATTCACAATAACTTCTGGTTCAAGGGATAACTTTGATTTTAATAATACAGAATTGCCTGGCCCAGAAAGTTCTACTGATGCTGCAAGATTATTTAATGGTGATGCAGTACAGGCATTTGGTTTTGGGGATATTATTAAAAACCAAACACATACTGCAACTGCTGTATCAGGGGTTGTAAAGAATAGTGACACTACTGCAACAATCACTCTTGCAAGTGTATCTGGTATTGCAGTAGGACACCATGTCCAGTTTAGTAGTATTGGTGGTTCAACAAGATTAAACTTTAGAACATCTAGAAATAATAATTATCTGGTAACTGGTGTAAGTGGAAGTACAATTACTATTCAAGAACTTGACGGCAGCGCATTAGGTACTATTAGTTCATATTCATCTGGTGGTTCTTGTCAGAGACTTCAGGCCTCTGCTCATGTTGTTGTGCAAGTTTCATCTCCAACTTCAACAACACTTCCAGTAGATATCAGAGTGAACAACATACAGAATGGTTTTGCAATTAGCGATAATCTTTCTGGTTCTGTTCCAAGAACAACTGATGGTGGAACAAACCTTTGTCAAATTACAGCAATCAATGGTTCAACTTCAACAACAACCACTCCTAGTATGAACGTAAATACTAGTAATATTGTGACAGATGATGATGGTAGAATTACTGGTGTCTTTACAATTCCTAATAGTGAATCTTTAAGATTTAGAACTGGTGAAAGAGTACTTAGACTTATTGACAATGTTAACAATAATCCAGAAATTGGACTACACTCTTCTAAGGCTGAAAAGATTTATACTGCAACAGGTATTGCAGAAGAAAGAGAACAGACTATTCTTAACGTAAGAAGAGCAGAGTTTGTTCGTGATAGGGTTCAAGATAATCGTGTCATCTCTCGTGATGTTCGTGGTGCGGCCTCTACAAGATCACAACAAATCGCATTCCAAGCATTTCAAAGAGGTGATGGTGGAGATGGCGGCGGCAGTGGCGGGCGACACGACCCACTAGGACAAACATTTATTTCAGAAGGTGTCAATGGTGCATTTGTTACATCAATTGACTTGTTCTTCCAAACTCGTGGTACACGCCCAGTATATGTACAACTTGTAAATGCAGTTGATGGACACCCATCACTGAAAATTATTGCACAAAGAATTTTAGACGCAAACGATGTGAACGTATCAGATGATGCATCTGTTCCAACTAGATTTACATTCCCTTCTCCTGTTTACCTAACTGATGATGTTGAATATGCATTTGTTATTAAAGTTGATGAGCCAGGATGTAGAGTATTCTTCTCAGAGGTTGGACAAACTAACCTAACTGATAATCGTGTTGTCTCTGCCAACCCATTGACAGGAACATTGTTCTTATCACAGAATGGACAGGCGTGGACACCACATCAATATAGAGATGTTAAGTTCAATCTCAATCGTGCAGATTTCCAAACTACTGCAACTGGTAATCCAGTATTTGTAAATAGTGTTATGCCGAAGAGAGAACTAAAGGCAAATCCATTCCAGTGTGCAACTGGAACAAATAAAGTTCGTGTACATCACATGAATCACGGATTTACAGATGCAGACAAAGTTACCTTCAGTGGTGTAGCCGATGGGTTCTATGGTGCAAACTCAACAACTCAGGGAATTGATTCTGATGCACTGAATAAACAACACAGTGTTTCTGAAGTAACAATTGATAGTTATGTTATCACACTTGCAAACTCAGATATAACAGGTTCAAATTCAGTTCTTGGTAATGACTTCTTTGGTGGAAGTGGTGTTAAGGCAACTACAAACTTGGCTGGTGATATTATTCAACCTGCCATATCTCAACTTAACTTCCCACAAACATCTCTTGTTTATCGTTACACAGGAATGTCTAGTGGTTATTCAAAACAAGCAGTTAGAACTGTTCAAGAAAATGATAACTATTATCCACCACTAAGAAACATTATTGCATCTGAAGAAAATGCAGTAGTCAAACTAACAGGTGGTAGAACAAATAATATTATCAGTGGTACGTCTGCAAAACTAGAAGCGATTATGACAACAACGAATTCTTATTTGTCACCAGTTATTGATACAGAAAGAGTTTCATTGTGTATGACTTCTAATAGAATTTCAAACTACACAAGAACAACAAAGAATGTAACAGAGATTGATGATAGAGCTCTGCCTGTATCCACAGGTGTTTCATTTAGTGGTAATACAATATCTGCAACTGCAAGTGGAACGATTAGGGCTGATATTCAGACTTTGGATATTGGTAAAGAGATAACAATATCTGGAAGTAGTAATAACAATAGAACATTTACTATTACTAGTGTTGCAACTAATGGTGCAAGTTTCACTGTAACTCCATCAACTACAACTGAAAGTGCTGGACAATCTGTTATAATTACCCAACACGAAAACTATCTTGATGGTATCGCACCAGAGGGAACTTCAAACGAAGCAAACTATTTAACTAAGAGATTTACTCTTGCAAATCCAGCAACTGCACTGAAGATTTTGTATGAGGCAAATCGTCCAGAACCGTCAATCTTGCAGATATATTATAAGATTGCTGAAGAGGGTGATCCTAGAAACTTTGATGATATTCCATATGTATTATCTAATACTGATGTAACTGATAATCCAGATGAAAATAGAGAACTGTTTAGAGAAAGAGAACATACAATTTCTGGACTAAATGCATTTTCTACTGCGGCCGTAAAGTTTGAGTTTAAATCTACTTCGACTGTAGAAGTTCCAAAGATTAAAAACCTTAGAGTATTGGCACTGGCACTATGACGCATATTAAAGTAGAAGGACACAGTGAATATGTAAGAGAAGAAAAATCTCATGCAATTATTAATACTGATACATCAACTTATACTAATTATATGAAGATGATGGAAAATAAAAAGAAACAAAAGGATCAATTGAGAGATGCAGTTAGAGAGATAAATACTTTAAAGTGTGAAATGCACGAAATCAAATCTCTATTGATGCAACTAATGGATAGAAAATAATGGCAGATCGTAACGCACCAGCTACCTTTACATTTGAAGAGTGGAGAGTTGAGTTCAATGAACTTGCTACTGATGTCGGTGATATTAGTAATCTACCTACTTCTGTTAATGGAAACGCAGTAACAGATGTTGTCGAAGCAATTAAAGAATTAGAATCAGGACTTAGTTCTGTTCTCTTTCCTACGGTAATTGACTTTGATGATTCTACAGGTGCGGCCAGTGAAAGAATTAAATTCGGCACAGGTGATGATTTACAAATATTCCATGATAGTAATAATTCACTGGTAGTTCACAATGGTACTGGCAATCTACAAATTGATAGTAACAACAGGACTCAAGTTGATGCAACATCAGGTGTTGATGTTCAATTCAACGGAGCAACAAAACTTTCATCATTAAATACTGGTATTGGTATTAATGGTGCAATTACAGATTCAAGTGGAAGTGGAGCAATGACTGGCACATTGACATTTCCTACAATTGGTGGTAGGATAGCCACTGAAGGTTTTGGCATTGCATTGGCAGTTGCACTTGGATAAGTAATATAAATAATACTATAAAAGGGAAGAATTAGAATGGCTAATAATTTTAAGAACGCATTTGCAACAAGTGTATCCACTAATAGTGGTTCACCTACAGATGTGTATACTGCTAATGATGGTTCATCTGCTGTTAATTCAATTCTTATCGAACTTGATATTGCGAATACAGGAACATCTGCTGTAACTGTTACCGTTCTTATTAGAGATAGTTCTGCTTCTGCAAGTTTCCATCTCGTAAAGAACGCACCAGTTCCAGTTGGTTCTGCGTTGAAAGCCGTATCTGGCCAGAAGATTGTTTTGAACGGTAATGATAAAATTCAAGTATACGCTTCTGCCGCAACAGTAGATGTTGTTGCGTCAATTCTACAAGATGTAACATAAGGGGTAAGTGATGTCTGACGGATATATTGGTGTATCAGCTCCAAACAGAGTATCGGCTGCATTTCAGAAAGAGGATTTTCTTGGTTCTGCATTAGGAAATGTTTCTGTTGGTGGTACTACATACTCAAATGCAAAAGAACTTGATACTGATGTTGACGGTGCAAATACCGAAAACCTTCATGTAGTTCTAGATAACGTGGTTCAAGAACCAGACGTTGCTTATTTAATTCACGAGAACGCATCTTCCCAACCAAGAATTATTCAGTTCACAGCTGCAGTTTCTTCATCAGCATCTATCTATGTAATCCATAGAGGTATCGGTTCTACATCAATGAAACCACCTACAGGTTCAGTTGGTGCAGACCAATTAGCATCAAACTTAAAAACATTTACTACAGATGCATTTACTGCCAATGGTTCAACTGCCGCATTTACTTTAAGTGAAACCCCAGCAGTCGCAAACTCTGTAATGGTTTTTGCAGACGGTATTTTGCAGAAGGCAACAACAAACTATAGTGTATCTGGTAATGTTGTCACATTCACATCAAACCCAGCAAGTGGAACAGAGATTGAAGTAAAACATATGGGTATTCGTGGCGTAGTACGCCGCGGCCCAGATTACGTTTACGACAGTTTTACTGGTGATGGTTCAGACACTACATTTACTCTAAGTAATAGTGGTGTTCCAACTAATAGTGCATTTGTATTTTATAATGGTATCGCATTGAAACCTACAACAGATTATGCAATTAGTGGAGCAGTATTAACAACAACTTTTGCACCAGTTAATAATTCAGAACTAATGGTGAGGTATCAAATCTAATGCCCAGTAATTCAAAAAATATCGCAGAACTTTTAAATACAGACACAACCATTGCAGTTACAGATGTTGCAGACGGTTCAATCACAACTGCAAAACTTGCCGCAGATGCAGTGACGGCTGCAAAACTTGCTTCTAGTGCAGTAACCACTGCAAAGATTGCTG
>Ga0208159_1001071_pt1 | contig 10433 bp, 3 predicted proteins | sample 9_EtaG_FD_184082 | JGI IMG/M metagenome (GOLD analysis project Ga0208159, IMG submission 184082) | Marine viral communities from the Subarctic Pacific Ocean - 9_ETSP_OMZ_AT15188 metaG (SPAdes) (version 2) | ecosystem: Environmental > Aquatic > Marine > Oceanic | place: Pacific Ocean | collected... | reverse complement strand
ACCAACCTGTTTGGAACGGTTCTTTTGGTGTGCCTAGCACTGTAGCTGGTGGATATCCAGTAGTAGCTGACACTTCTCAAGGAACTCCTTTTGCAATTGAAGAATCAAGAATACGTGGAGGTTTTAATAATACTTCTGTAGATTTCTCACCAAGAGCGTTTTTAGTTGAAGACAACCCTAACGCTTCAAGACTTTTTAGTTCTTTAATATATTCTGGCATATTTAATTCAAGAACAGGAGTTAACGATACTAATGTGTTTCCAGTAGGTAGTGATATTACAAAAAGCGCTGATCCAGCAAATGGTTCAATACAAAAGCTCTACGCAGAAGACACAAATATGATTGTTTTTCAAGAATATAAAGTAAGTAGAGCTTTAATAGATAAAGACGCAATATACGCAGCTGAAGGTGGAGGAGCTGTAACAGCTTCAAATCTAGTTATTGGCGTTTTACAACCATATGCTGGTGAATATGGCATAAGTCAAAACCCAGAAAGCTTTGCTGTTTATGGATATAGAAAATACTTCACAGACAAAAATAACAATGTTGTATTAAGGCTTTCAAGAGATGGTATGACTGAAATATCATCATACGGGATGAAAGACTTCTTTAGAGATGAATTAAACAACATAGATACAAATGCAGGACCTGGTGTTGTTAGAGGAGCTTACGACTTATATACAGATCAATATGTTGTGTCAATGCAACAAAGTCCAGTTTATAATACAAATACAGAATTTAAAACATTAACTTTTGATGACACTATTAACGGTTGGCCAAGTTTATACACTTATCAACCAGATCAAATGTTTAGTGTAAGAAATAATTTTTATTCATTTAAAAATGAAAAGCTATATAGACACAACAGTACGGCTGTAGGTAGAAACACTTTTTATGGATCACAATCAGCTAGTTCTGTAACTGTAATATTTAATCCTGACCCAACAAGATCTAAAACCTTTAGCACTATGAGCTATGAAGGTAATAACGGATGGGAATTAACAACTTTAGCTTCTGATGGCACTGGAAAAGATTATTTAAGTGGACTTAAAAATGCTTACATTAGTACAAATGATTCTGCAAATACAATATTAAGCTATGTTATGGGTGAATACGTAATAAATCCAACTAATGGCCAAGCAGTTAGTGGAACACCTACAGGCGCTGGTGTTGGTCAAGGTTATGTTGCTACTTTTGGGACTAAAAACCCACCATACCCAAGGCTACACGCTGGCTTTGACAGAAAAGAAAACGCTTATGTTGCTAATTTAGTTAACTCTAGCCCAGCGGCACAAGGAGAAATAATATTTGGAAGTGTAATAAGTGGTATAAAAGGTTTTTATGCTACAGCTACATTTTCAACAGATAGATACACAGACCCAGGAGGAGAAAAACAATTGTTCTCAGTAGCAACCGAATTTTTCTCTAACAATGGATATTAATAAATTAAATAAATAAATATGGGCCCATTATTCGGATTAACTATAGCTGCCCAGGCTTTAACTGGAATTGTAGGTGCGGCATCAGCAAACGCTACAGCTAGAAAAGCTAAGGCAGATAAATTAAAAGCTGAAAGAAAACTTAATGCATTAGAAAACAATAGACAAGAGATTATAAATCCGTATGCAGACGTTGTAGACTTAAGTGGCATGCTTAGTAACCCTATGGCTAATCTTGGCGTTGCTACTCAAGCTGCCGAAATGCAAATTGAGCAAGCAGATATATCTTTAGCTAATACATTAGATACGTTAAGAGCTACTGGCGCAAGCGCTGGTGGAGCTACTGCTTTAGCACAAGCTGCTTTACAAAGTAAAAAAGGAGTTTCTGCTAGCATTGAACAACAAGAAGCTCAAAATGAAAAGCTTAGAGCTCAAGGAGAACAAGCGCTTCAACAACAAAAAATGGCTGAGGCACAAAGAATACAAGGAGCTGAAGCTGCTGGTAAAGAGTTTGTATTTAGTCAAAGAGAACAAAGAGAGTTAATGCAATTAGATAGAGCACAAAATCAAATGGATATGGCCGCCGCTCAACAAGCTCAATCACAAGCTGATATGTTAGGTGCTATAACCGGAGCTATTGGAGGTATGGCTTCTACTGCGGCTTCATTTGCTGGTATTCCAGGATCTGAAACTACAACTACTACACCTAGCGCAGGAGGTCAAGCACCATACAGCCCATTAGATTTTTCTTATATTGAAAAAATAACAGGTAAAAAAGTATAATCAATGAGTTATAGAGATCCAAAAACAATAATACAATCAACTGGTAAATACTATACTCAGTTATCTCAATCACTTGCTCAAACAGCAGGAAGATACAGCGAAACAGTAGCTAGAGAAGCCGAAAGAAGAAGGCAAGAAGCTATGAGAAGGTCTAAAATATCCAGAGACTATCAAACTCAAAAAGGATCTTTAGTTAACCAAGAGGTTAGAAAAGGTGAAACAACTTTTGGAAATGTTGACTATGCTACTTTTAATAACTTAGTAACTCAAGGAGCTGAAATAAAGTCGTTAGACATTTCAAGCCCAGAACAAAATAGACTTTTACAAGGCGTAGAGGGTATGCCTGGTGAAATAAGAACAACTCTAGGTGCTGTAAATACTTTAGTTGAAGGTGCAGATCAAATAATAGAAAACACTGGTTTAGCTGGTGGTTTAGATGCTTACGCTCCTCAAAACAACCAAACTGGTTATTCTATGATAGCTGGAGCTATACCTAGTAAAAGCATGTTAACAGGTAGACTTAATGAAGACGGAAGCCCTGAAGTTATAATGCAATTTACTAGCAAAGAAGGAACATATACGTTAACTGGAACAGAGCTTAAAGGTCTTATAGATAACCCAGAAGGTCAATTAGGTATTGTAAACCCAGATCTTACAGAGCAAAGAAAAAACCTTTGGAATAATAATATATTAGCTCAAGCTGCCGATGGTAGTCCATCCAATAAATATAGAGCTTCTATGATGTCAGAAAAGCAAAGATCTGATTATAATAAAGCAACAGGTCAAACAGAATTTTTTAGAGATCCAGATGTTGATAAAATAAAAGCAGCTTTATATGAAGATGCTAGAGCAACAATGATGTCTTTAAGTAATACAGAGCAAATAAGTGAGTTTAACAGACTAGGTGGAGATTTAAAACTTAAAGAGTTTCATATGGATTACTCTAAGGCTTTAAGTAAGGAAGAAGTAGAAGAATTAACAAATAGATACATATCTAATGTTATTGAAGAAAAAATGGGACCAGAACCTTCAGATCATTCTATTTCTACAGGTAAAATAGCACCTGCTAAGCCAAGCGCTTCTGATAAAAAAAGAATATTAAACGCTATGGAAGCACGAGAAAGATTTGATTATGTAGAAAACAAACTTCAAACAGCTTTGCAAAATAAAGATGTTTCTATTTTTTCAGGAGAAGTTATAGGTTCTAAAAACGATAGAGTGGAAGAAGTGCAATACAATGAAGATGGATCTGTACTTACTATAAGAGTAGATAATGAAGATGTTAAAGATAGAGTTTATGATTTAAATAACGAAAATGATTTTGCTAGACTTTTTGACGACTTTGCTGCAATTGAATATCCTAAAGACGTAGACCAGTTTAAAGATTTATTCAGAAGTAGAATAGAAACAAAAATAGACCCTAGAATAGCTAAATCAAATAAAAGTAGAAACGTTCAACAAGTAGTTGATCCAAACGCAAGAGAAAACCAAAAACCTTTTAGATAAAATATAATATGAATAAAGAGTTATTAGGATATGCTTATGAGCTTATCCAACAAAATGGTTATAACGGTTCAATGGAAGACTTTGTTGTTGAACTAGAAGAAAACAAAGACCTACAAGATGTTTCTTATGAAATTTTAAAATCTAAAGGTTATGACGCTGAAGAAAGTGAATTTATTGAAGAGTTTGGCTTGGGAAAGACAAAAGATGTTGTAGTAGAGGATGCGACTGTAACATCGAAACCGGTAGCGTCCGAGAAAATAAAAGATACGGATTTAAAATTGGTAAATGGTTCTTTGGAGCGAGTAGTAGTTGATCCCGACGGTGGAGTTCAATCTGCTTATGATCAATACAAAGAAATGACAAAAAATGATCCGTCTAATTATAACGTAGAAAGCAAAATAGGACAATTTTTAATAGACAAAATTGCTGGTTTTACGTCTGGATCTTTAAGTATACTTGGCGGAGCTGCAGATGCAATTGAAATGGTTGGTGATGTTGCTACTACTAAAGGCATTGATTTTTATAATTATTTTGCTGATGATGAAAACGATTTCACGCAAGAAGAAAGAAATAGAATAGCTGGAAATATAGAAAAAGCTTTTGCTCTTGATGATTTACTTTATATAGGTGCTGACGCAACTAGCAAGCTTATGACAAAACGAGACGCTGCAGATGGTGAAGGCATTACAGGTGCAATTAAAGAAGGTAATTATTTAGAAGCGTTAGATAGAACTTTAAGTGGAATGTTTCAAGCCGCACCTTCTGTTGTTGCTGCAATAGTACCTGGTGGTTTAGGCTTAATTGGAGCTTCTTCTGTTGGGCAACACTACGAAGAAAAAACAGAAGATAATTCTGAAAATAGAGGATTAAAATCTATGCTTGGGTCCTTAGGTCAAGGTATTATAGAGCTAGCATCTGAAAGAGTTACTAGAGGTTTGTTTAAAGGAGTAAACCCATTGTTAAAAGGTGGTTTAGGTAAAAAAATGGCTAAATCAATAACTGGAAGAGTGCTAGGTGGTATGGTAGCAGAGGGTACTTCTGAAGTTGGCTCTGAAGAGTTAAATAATACTATTGACTTACTATGGGATATAGATAAGTTTCATGATGAAAATGGTGACTTTGACGGTAAAAGAGTTCTAACTAGGGTAGCCGATACGTTTATAATATCATCGTTAATAGGTGGCGTAACAACTGGAGGGGTAGAACTTTCTAGTTTAGGTAAAGCTGTTCAGGCAGATAGATTAATGTCCCCCGGTGTCCAAAGTGAAATTAAAAAAATATCTGCTGAAATTCAAGCTAATGAAATAAACAATAGAAACTTAAACAATAAAGCTCTTCAAAATAAAAAAATACAATTAGAGGCTAAAAGAAAGAAAATAAATAATATAAATAAAGAAGTAGTTGATAACTTAAGTAAAGATCAAAAGCTTAATATTTTAGCTTTAAAACAAGAAACTGAAGAAACTAAAATTCAGTTAGAAGATAAAAACTTAACAGAATCTCAAATAGAATCTCTTAAAGGTGTAATAAAAGAAAATAACAGCAAAATAAACGACATTTACAATAGTAAAATGAACGAGCTGGTTAACCAAAGAAGAGATAAACAAACAAAAATTTTAGACTCTCTTGATGTTTTAGGTATTAATTTAAGAAAAACTGAATTAAACCAAAAAGAATATGACGAGAGGCTTAAAAAAGATCAGATTGAACAAGTTAAAAAAAGTAAACTAAGCAAAAAAGAAAAAGAGAAAAAAATAAATGATATTTTAAAACAAAAAGAAAACAATACTGCTGCTTATGTTAAAGGTAAAGATGTTATAATTAATGAAGAGGCTTTTGAAAGTATAACAGACCTAGGAGATTCTGGATTAAGTGTTAAGTCGCATGAGCTTTTGCATCCTATATTAGATAAATTAATAGGAAATTCTGATGAACAAGGAAAACTAGTTGAACAGTTTAAAAAACAATTAACAAACGAACAAAGGGTTATAATGGATGGCCTTTTAAAAGGTAGAGACTATACTGAAAAAGAAATTGCCACTGAATATTTCACTGTATTTTCCGATGCTATTTTAAGTGGAGATATTGTTTATCAAGAAAATTTTGGAACTACGATAAAAAACTTTTGGGAAAGTCTTGTAAGAGCTATATCTCCTAATAAATTAAAAGAAGTTAGCTTTAAAGATGGTAAGCAGGCTTATGAATTTATAAAAGAATATAATAACTCTATTAAAAAAGGTGAGCTTAGCGACGCTATAATAGTAGCTACTAAAAAAGATGATAAAGCAAAAACAAAAAATCAAGAAGTAAAAAAATCTAAAACTCTACCAGCTGTAAAGGCTAATGAAAATATATATGAAGAGTTACGTCAAATAGACGAGTTTGAAGCAGATTTTAAACCAACTAAAGAATCCGCAGATAGAAAAAAAGAACTTTTAGATATAATAAATAAAGAAGAAGAACAAGAAATAATTAAATTTTCTAAAAACGAAAAGGCTTCTGAAGAAGTTCAAAGATTATTTAATGAAAAGCCTAGAGACTGGGAGTTTAAAGTTATAGAGCAGATGAGACCTATAACAGCTAAGCTTGCAGAAAGAAGAAAAGAAGTAACTGGTTTTGATCGACAGCTTTTAATTGATGAAATAGAAACTGGTGAAAGAGGTATTTTAGATTTAATAAGAAGTTATGATCCTAATAAAAATGATTCTTTAGCTGCTTACATAAATACTTTTTTAAGTTTTAGAGCTCAAGAAGGTTCTAAACGTGTTTTAAAACCGGTGTTTGAAAAAGATGTTACGGAAGAGGTTGGTGTTGCAGCTCAAGAAGATGACATATCTATTGAAGAAGCCGTAGATGAATCAATCAAACCTACACAAGAAGAAAAATCAAAATTAAGAAGACAAATAAAATTATCAGATGAGCAAGTCGAAAAAGTCAGACAAGCAGTTAGAAAAACATTTGGAACAAAATTACCTCCACCTGATTCGCCTAAATTCAAAAAAGCACTTAGAAAAGCTTTTGACACCGAACTCTTCAAAGAATTAAAAACTAATGTTTTTAAAGCAAGAAAAGATTATGAGTTTTTTATGTCGCAAAACTGGAAAGCGCTATACGACGCTATTCCTCAAGAGACTTTAAATCAAAGCTTTGCGCCATTTAGAGAGCCTGTTTTAGATGAAAACGGAAAGCAAAAAAGAGAAAAGACACCTGAAGGTGAACGTATATTTAGAAAAAAAGATATAACTAAAGAAGAGTTTTTAGATTATTTCTTTAGCCCAGATCTTGGTGTTTCTACTAGAGGCACTAGAAAAGATGCTATAGTTAGAATGGCAGCACAAGAACTAGGCTTTGATGCTACAATGGAAACTATAAAGGAACCTAAAGTTGCTGAAAAAATAGAATTTGCAAATCCTGACATTAAAGCTCCAGAGCTTTCTGAAACAATAGACAGAAAGCAAGAATTAAAGTTTGCAAGAATCCCTATAACTGAAAAACTTGGTATTAAAAAATTTGATAAGTTTGATGAACTTAATGAAGATGAAAAATACAACAAAATAATAAGTATAAATAGAGAAGAGTTTTTAATAGACGAAAAAACGGGTAAAAAAATAACTAAAGGAAAAGGTAATGAACTTATAAAAGAAAAAGTTGTAAAAGATTTAATAGAACCTGGACTTTTAAATGATGAATTATCACCAGAGCTAAGGGATTATTTAATATATAGTCTTACTGGCATAGGTAAACAAAAAATACCTCAAGGTCTAACAAGTGGTTTAGCATTTGGAAGAGGAGGTTATTTATATCCTAATGTTGTATCTGCTAAAGATGCTTTAGATTTAGAAAAAGAAGTTTTAGATAAATTAAAAGAAAGCCCTGAATATCAAAAAGCTTTTAAATTAGCTGGTACGAAAGCTCAAACAACAAGTAAAATACCTAAAAGTGTAGTTACAAAATTAAAGACAGATAAAAAACTACAACAAGAGGTACTTAAAGAAAATGAATATAAGAAAACAACTTTAAAAGACATATTAAAAGGTTTTGCAAAAGTTGCTCAAAAAGAAACAGATCTTTCAGATCATCTTAATCATTTAATAGGTTTGCAATCTTTTTATCAAGGTCATTTTATAAGAAGATTAATTCCATTTGTTTCTTTTACCGATCCATCTATTCGTGTAAACTTTAAAGGTCATGATGAGCATTTTTCTAAAGCACTAGAAACTGCAAAATTTGCTCAATATATGATTGACAGAGCAGCCACAGATAAAGATTATTTAACAAGTGGGAAATTTGACACTGATTATGATCTTTTATGGAAAGGAGCAGCAAGAGGTTTAATAACTCAACAAGCTGGTAAAAGAATTGATGCAAAAGGTAAAAAAACAGGAAAAAGAACAACAATATCAGAATCTCCATTAATAGAATTAAAAAGTTCTTTAACTGACGCAGAAGCAAAAAATCATTTTTTATTACCAAACACACAATTTAATCCTTCAAGTGAAATAGTTTCTATTGCTGAAATAAAATTTGCTAAAAAAGAAAAGAAAGTAAAAGAAAAAACAAAAGCAGAAATTGATTTAGAAAAAGCTGATTCTAAGTTAAATAAAGATTTTAATGAGATCATAGCTAATAACACTAGTATAGCTGCTTCAACCACAATATCAGAAGCCAAAGCTAGGTTAGCTGGAGAAAAAAGAAAACGCTTTAGATTTTTTATACCACCATCAGCAGACGACTTAGTAGGTCTTTTATATTATACACTAGGTAAAGGCAAGATTGGAGAAGCTCAACTTAAATGGTATAACCAACATATCATAAGTCCATTTGCTCAAGCCATGGAAGCTGTATCAAGAGATAGAAACGAAACAGCTAGAAGGTTTAATAAAATAGTAAAAGATTTAGGAATAATACCTAAAAACTTAAGAAAAGAAATACCAGGAGATGTATTTACTAAAGAGCAAGCTATTAGGGTTTATATATGGAATAAGCAAGGTATGAACATACCTGGTTTATCAAAAATAGATCAAGCAAATCTTTTAAAATACATGGACAACAATCCAGATTTAAAAAAGTTTGGAGACAAAATAATAACAATTAATAGAGGTTATGAATATGCTAAGCCTGGTGAAGGTTGGCTTGCTGGAACTATAACTTCTGATTTAAAAGAAACATTAAATACAACTAAAAGAGCTGCTTACTTGCAACAGTGGCAAAGAAATGTAGATACTATATTTTCAAAAGAAAATTTAAATAAGCTAGAAGCAGCTTATGGTAGGCAATATAGGCTAGCTGTAGAAAACATACTTCAACGTATGAAAACTGGTAGAAATAGAGATTTTGCTGGAGATAAGCTAACAACAAGGTTTGTTGATTGGATAAACGGTTCTGTTGGTGCTATAATGTTCTTTAATACTAGATCAGCTATACTTCAAACTCTATCAGCAGCCAACTTTATAAATTTTAGTGATAACAATGTGTTTGCAGCGGCTAAAGCTTTTGCTAATCAAAAACAATACTGGTCTGATTTTAAAATGCTATTTAACTCTGACTTTTTAGTAGATAGACGCCAAGGTTTAAGGATGGATATTAACGAAGCTGACTTAGCTACAGCCGCTAAGCAAGGTGGTACAAGAGGTGTTATAAGTAGATTATTAAAACTAGGTTTCACACCTACACAAATAGCAGATAGTTTTGCTATAGCTGCTGGAGGTTCTACTTTCTATAGAAACAGATTAAACTCTTTGATGAAAGACGGTATGGATCAAAAAGCTGCTGAGAAAATAGCGTTTCAAGAATTTAGAGAAACAGCAGAAGAATCTCAACAGTCAAGTAGGCCTGATAAAATAAGCCAACAACAAGCAGGTCCATTAGGACGTATTATATTAGCTTTTGCTAACACGCCATCACAATATGCTAGAATTACTAAAAAAGCCTTCTTAGACCTTAAGAATGGCCGAGGAGATGCAAAAACAAACATATCTAAAATAGTTTATTATACTTTTGCACAAAACTTAATATTTAACGCTGCGCAACAAGCTTTATTTGCTATTTCATTTGCTGATAATGACGAAGAAGAAGAAAAGTTAAAAGATAAAAAATTAGCTAGAGTAGCTAACGGAATGGCTGATTCAGTTCTTAGGGGATTAGGTTTTGGTGGAGCTATAGCTTCAACTGTTAAAAACATAGCAATAAAGCTAGAACAGCAAAGCAAAAAGAAAAATCCAGAATATCAAGATGCGATGTTAGATGTTTTTAAAATATCTCCACCAGTATCTTCTAAAATAACAAAATTAAAATCTGCAGGTAGAGCTTATGACTGGAATAAAAAAGAAATGATTGAAGAAGGTGTTTCTATAAATAATCCAGCAGCTTTAGCTTTAGGTGAATTAACAAGTGCTTTAACCAATGTGCCATTAGATAGAGCTATAAGAAAAATACAAAACGTAGACGCTTCTATTACTGATGATCTTGATTTTTACCAAAGGTTAGCTTTGCTTGGTGGATGGAACAAGTGGGATTTGGGTATACAAAATAAAAAGAAAAAAAGAAAAAAAATTAAAGTACAAGAAAGCACTGGTAAATTTAAAAGAAGAACATTTAAAGATTAAAAATGAGAGATATAAGTAAAGCAATTGTACATTGCACTGCAACTCCAGAAGGGAGACATACTACAGTCGAAGATATTCGATCATGGCATAAAGCCAGAGG
>Ga0208159_1001066_pt1 | contig 10473 bp, 12 predicted proteins | sample 9_EtaG_FD_184082 | JGI IMG/M metagenome (GOLD analysis project Ga0208159, IMG submission 184082) | Marine viral communities from the Subarctic Pacific Ocean - 9_ETSP_OMZ_AT15188 metaG (SPAdes) (version 2) | ecosystem: Environmental > Aquatic > Marine > Oceanic | place: Pacific Ocean | collected... | reverse complement strand
AAATGGTCAGCCAGTAAATTTAACTATGACTCACAGGCTTATATTTATAGTAAGTTGTTTGGATATGAGATGTTATTCATAGTTATTGACAAGACAACATATCAAATAGGTATGTTTGATTGTTCACCAGAGTTTTATCAACGCGGTGAAGATAAGGTGAGTAAAGCAAGTGAAGCTTATGACTTGTTTTACAAGACCAAGGACTTTGATCCTAAACAGTATTTCATAAGCAAAACCTTATAAACCAAATTATTATGGGAAGACCAAGAATGAAGACATGTACAGTGTCAGGAATTAAAACAAAAGCAGACAACTTTTATGCTAATCAAAACCACGTAAAAGCGGTTGATAATTTAAGAAGAGTTGGAGGTGCTACTAAAGAACAATTAACGAGAATGTTTAACCAAATAAATAATTATTAAATGGCAAGTATTATTAAAACAAGTATTAACCTTAACAATATACCTAAAGATAAAATCTTTGTAGGTAAAAAAGGTAAATATTTACCAATTACAATTACACTAAATGACGAACCAGATCAGTTTGGTAATCAAGGTCCTGTAGTTGTAGAACAAACTAAAGATGAAAGAGATGCTAAAGCAGCTAAGACTTATCTTGGTAATGTAAAAGTAGTTTGGACTAACGGTACTAATGTAGATACCGCTCCAAGAGATGATAACCATTCAGCGCCAGCACCTGCTCCTGCTGCGGCTGAAGAAGATTTACCATTTTAATATATGACACAAGAGATCAATGGATTTTTGATTGACAAGTATAATCAATACGGCCTAAAAGATGGTGCAACACAGGGGACTTGTCCCTTGTGTTCCCATACTAGGAAACCTAAGAATCAGAAGCTACAATGTGCTTCATACGATTGGGAACGTGGTCTTGGTACATGTCATAACTGCGATACAACTTTTCAATTACATACGTACCAACGTAAGGGCGCTAGTGAAAAAGTTTATGTTAGACCTGAGGTTAAATATAAAGAGACTAGTACTAAAGTTGAAGAGTGGTTTAAAACACGTGGTATTAATAAACAGACATTAACTGATTTACAAGTAGGTGAAGGTCAAGAGTTTATGCCACAGACTGGTAAGCAAGAAAACACTATACAGTTTAACTACTACATGGGTGATCAGCTTATTAATGTTAAGTATCGTGACGGTAGAAAAAACTTTAAGCTTTATAAAGGCGCTGAAAAAGTATTTTATAATATTAACAGTATTGTAGGTTATGATACCTGTGTTATTGTTGAAGGTGAAATGGATGTATTAGCTTTACATGAAGCTGGTATACCAAATGCTATTTCAGTTCCTAATGGAGCTACGTTAAATCGTAACAATTTAGATTACTTAGATAATTGTATTGATTACTTTGATGATAAATCAAAAATAATAATAGCTGTTGATGCAGATGAACCTGGTCAGATGTTACAACGTGAGCTCGTTAGACGTCTCGGAGCAGAGGTATGTTACCTTGTGGATTTTAACGGTAACAAAGATGCTAACGAATACTTACTTGAACACGGTACAGAAGCGCTACGTAGTGCTATACACGCGTCACGACCTGTACCGCTAGAGAATGTATCAACATTAAAAGATATAGAAGATGAACTTAAAGATTTTGTTAAAAACGGTTTTAAGCCTGGTTTTCAAGTGGGATTATCCAATTTTGACAACATATTTAGTACTTACACTGGTCAGTTTATTACAGTTACGGGTATACCTAGTTCTGGTAAATCTGATTTTGTAGACCAAATGGTAGTTGGTTATAACAACAACTACGGTTGGAAGACTGCTTTTGCTAGTCCTGAGAATCAACCTACATATTTACACGCTCATAAATTAATGAGAAAACACTGGCAAGATATGCCACGTGTAGATGATATAGATGGTGATAAATGGGAACAAGTGACAAACCATGTTAATGATAATTATTTCTTCATCGATATGGATAAATACAGTCTAGAAGCTGTGTTACGTAAAGGTGCTGAGCTTGTAAAACGTAAGGGTATTAAATGTCTTGTTATAGACCCGTTTAATAAAGTTAGAGATACAAACGCCCATTCAGATGACGTAAACCGTTATACAATGGATTATTTAGCTAAGATTGAATCTTTTTGCAAAAAGTATGATGTATTAACTTTTATAGTTGCACATCCTACTAAAATGTACAAAACACAAGATGGCAAAATTGAAGAGCCAACAATGTATAATATTAAAGGTGGTGGTGAATGGTATGATGCAAGTTATCACGGTTTGTTAGTACACAGAGATTATGAAGCTAAAACAACTAAAGTTAAAGTACTTAAAGTTAAGTTTCAAAATCTCGGTGAAAACGGTGGTGAATCGTTTTTTACTTGGGAACCAAGGTCTGGTAGTTTTATACCTCATGAAGATGAAAAGCTTGAAGCTGAACCAATGCCCTGGGAATAATGGCTTGGAATAAATGGAATAAAGCACCTTCTAAAAAACCGCCAGAGTATTCATGGAGTCCTGAAGAGATGAAAATGGTTAGTTTTGTTATGAAAAAAGGTATAAAAATAGCTATGTCACCTGATTGGAAACATGATTTTAATTACTGGCAAATAGATATAAAAGTTGGTAGAAGCAAATGGCATACTGATCCAAAAAGGTATACAGACGAAGAAGTTCATGAAAATATAATTAAATACTATAAATACTATTATGATAAATACAATAAATAATAAAGTCTTTAGAAATGCAAATACAGCTTATGAGTATTTACACGACAGAATAATACAAGATGGTGTAGACTTTGCAGATACTAAAGCCTTGTTTAACGTTGGGTTTTATATAACAGACTCACAAGACAACAAGATAATAAACAGAGAACGTAACTGGAAACTTGATTATGCTGAAGCTGAATGGCAATGGTATTTATCTGGTGATAATCACATTAAAACATTAGGTGATATATACGGTAAAGTACCTGAAATATGGAAACGTATGGCTGATGATAGAGGTTATGTAAACTCTAACTACGGTTGGCAATGGCAACGTCAAAACCAATTAGATCACGTTGTAAACCTACTTAAATATAATCCAGATACAAGACAAGCTGCAATATCAATATATGATTGTAAAGAGTACAAAGAATATACAAACGACACCCCTTGTACTTATGCTGTTCAGTTTACAATAATACATGGTAGATTAGATATGTGTGTAACAATGCGTAGCAATGATTTATGGTTTGGTTTTTGTAATGATCAATACTGTTTCTCTAAGCTGCAAAAGATGGTCTCTGATGAATTAAATATTGAACCGGGTGTATATTATCATTTTGCACATAATATGCATCTATATAATGATAAAATATGACAGATAAAATGTATTACTTATACCACATCCCGGGTAAGAAAATAGGGGTAACAACAGATCTTGAAGAAAGAGTTGAACGTCAACAAGGTTATTATCCAGATGAATACGAGGTTATAATGTCTACTAAAGATATTGATTTAGTATCTAAATGGGAAATAAGATTCCAAGAACAACTTGGTTATAAAGTTGATAGAAAACTTTACAAAGATTTATATAAACCAGTAAACCAAATAAGAATGAATAATATGAGAATAAATGTAACAGAAATGACTACGACATTCCCTTGTCCAGTCAATAAACTAAAAGGACATCTTATGGACAACATAGGTATGTCATGGGAAACAGATTTTGGTAATTGTATAATAACTAAAAAATCAATTGAATGGATAATGGACAATGTCAAATCATCACAATATACTAACGAGAGATGTTATGTATACAATAGAGCTTTTGCTAGATGGTTTGATAATAATAACGCTCATGATTTAGATAATGCTAAAATGATGAACAAAACCGAACAAAGAATGAACGGTACTTTAACTGGTGGTTTAGCGCCTACAGGTATTAGACAACAAAAGTATTGTGATGATAGTTGTTCAGAGGTTAGTATGTTTGAATTAATTAGAGAGTGGGCTGATAAAAGAGGTTTGTATGACAAAGGTGATCCTAAAACACAAGCATTAAAACTTGTTGAAGAGGTTGGTGAAACTTGTAGAGCTATATTAAAAGGTAACGATATGGAAGCAATTGATGGTATTGGTGACTGCGTTGTTGTATTAACAAACTTAGCTGAACTACTAGGTGAATCAATTGAAGGTTGTATTGAACAAGCTTACTTTGAAATTAAAGATAGAACTGGTAAAATGGAAAACGGAACATTTAAAAAAGATTAATATGAGTGATAGAGAAATATCAGATGCTAAAAATGGCATCACATCAAGAAAAGAATATGGATTTAGAGATCCTGTAGTTAGAAGCGTTGTTGATAAGTTTGTTAAACGTTCAGATGTTGGTTATGCTAAGTATGGCTCTACACTAGATGACGAACGTAGACTTAAAATGAAAGGCTTACAAAAGTATCTTAACGATGTACAAGAAGAGCTTATGGATGCCGTGCTATACATACAAGCCGCGCGTGATGAGCTACAAGACTTGTCTGAAGAATCTTTAATAGATAAATTCAAAGACGATAGATATGAAGAAACGTTTTAAAAGAAAAAAAGGCCCTGTCAGAAGTAAGAAAGTTACTTTTGACGGGATAACCTTCGCTTCAGGCTTAGAAAAGTATATGTATATCGCTCTTAAAAAAGCTAAAATACACGCCGTGTATGAAGGAGCAACGTTTGAATTACAAGAGGGGTTTATATTTGATAACGAGTCATTTGAAAGACAAAGTAACGGTAAGGGTGATATGGTTAATAGAGGTTCAAAGAAAATATTAAACATAAAATATACACCAGACTTTGTGTCAGATACTTTTATAATAGAAACAAAAGGTAGAGCTAACGAATCATTTCCATTAAGATGGAAAATGTTTAAAAAGTATGTAAAAGTGAATCTTCCTTCTGTAACTTTATATAAACCTCAGAACCAAAAAGAATGCGACAAAGTAATAGAATTAATAAATGAAAGAAATAAATAATAAAATACTCTCGGATATAACTGTGCACATGAAGTACGCAAAGTATATTCCTGAGTTACAAAGAAGAGAAACTTGGGAAGAGTTGGTTGACCGTAACAAAGCAATGCACATTCGTAAGTACCCAAGTTTAGAAAACGATATAAATACTTATTATAAATATGTGTATGAAAAGAAAGTCCTTCCTTCTATGCGAAGTTTACAATTCGGTGGTAAGCCAATCGAAATTAGTCCAAATCGTTTATATAATTGCGCTTATTTACCTGTTGATCATATCGACGCTTTTAGCGAGGTTATGTTTCTCCTACTTAGTGGGTGTGGCGTAGGTTACTCGGTACAATTACACAGTATAAAAAAATTACCAGAAATAGTTAAACCACATAACGTTAGAAAACGTAGGTTTGTTATTGGTGATAGTATTGAGGGTTGGTCAGATGCAATAAAAGTTTTAATCAAGTCTTATTTAGGCTCTAAGAGATCATCTAAGATCAAATTTGATTATTCTGATATTAGACCAAAGGGCGCAAGACTTGTGACCTCTGGAGGAAAAGCTCCAGGACCACAACCTCTAAGAGAATGTTTAGTAAAAATTAAAGGAATATTAGATGGAAAACAAGACGGAGAAAAACTCTCTAGCCTGGAAGTTCATGATATTGTCTGTCATATTGCTGATGCTGTACTTGCAGGCGGTATTAGACGGGCTGCATTAATATCATTGTTCTCAGCTTATGATGAGAAAATGATTTCTTGTAAATCAGGAAATTGGTGGGAAAAAGACCCACAAAGAGGTAGAGCAAATAACTCAGCCGTTTTAATGAGACATAAAATAACGAAAGACTTTTTTATGGACTTATGGAAACGTATAGAGTTATCTGGTTCTGGAGAACCTGGAATATATTTTAATAACGATAAAGATTGGGGGACGAATCCCTGTTGTGAAATAGCATTACGTCCGTTCCAATTTTGTAACTTATGTGAAGTAAACGTTTCTGATGTAGAGACTCAAGATGAATTAAATTCTAGAGTTGCTGCAGCTGCTTTTATAGGGACGTTACAAGCTGGTTACACAGAGTTTCATTATTTAAGAGAAGTTTGGCAAGAGACCACTGAAAAAGACGCACTTATAGGCGTGTCAATGACAGGTATAGCCTCTGGCAAGGTTCTCAAATTAAATGTACATGAAGCTGCTGACCATGTGAAAATGATGAATAGAATAACATCTAAGACTATAGGTATTAAACCTGCTGCTCGTACAACGTGCGTTAAACCAGCAGGAACAACATCTCTAGTACTTGGAACATCATCAGGTATACATGCTTGGCATAACAAGTATTACATCCGTAGAATGCGCGTGGGTAAAAACGAAGCAATTTATAACTATCTTGTTATACATCACCCAGAGCTTATAGAAGATGAATACTTTAGACCTCATGATACTGCGGTTATAGAAATACCACAAGCTGCACCAAAAGGTTCTATTATTAGAACTGAATCTGCTTTTGATCTTTTAGATCGTGTGAAGAAAATAGCTACAGAGTGGGTTAAACCTGGACATAAGTCAGGTAGTAACACTCATAATGTTTCAGCTACAATATCATTAAAAGAAAATGAGTGGGAACAAGCTGGTGAATGGATGTGGAAAAACAGAGACAACTATAACGGTCTGTCTGTTTTGCCTTATGATGGAGGTACATATACACAAGCTCCATTTGAGGATGTTACTAAAACTAAGTATGATGAAATGTCAAAAGCTCTTCAGGATATAGATTTATCTAAAATTGTAGAGTCTGATGACAACACAGATTTATCCGGTGAATTAGCTTGTGCCGGTGGATCTTGCGAAATAACAAGCTTATAACTAAAACAATTATTATGAAAAAACTATTTTTAACGGCAAGTTTTGCTCTTGCTACAATTTTATGCTCTGCGCAGTTTATGGCTGTAACAACTATAAATATGCCAGAGGATGATGCAGAGTGGGAAATGTCAAACATCACCGATAATATAGGGGTTGGGTATATGTTAAATGATAACATTACTTTAGGTCTTGTAAAAAACGGTGAGGAGTACGATATGTGGGGTAGATACTATTTTAGTAACTGCTACGCGGTTGTACAAGCTCCAACTGACTCAACAATGGACAACATGACTTTTGGCGTGGGTTATTCTATAAAAGTATGGGATGAGTTATATGTAGAACCAAACTATATGATGTCTACAAAAGAAGATTCAGAAGGTGAGTTTAAATTAGGAATATCTTATAAATTTTAAATAAAATAAATATGTACGGAGAAAACAATGTAATTAAATTGCTACAAAAAATGGGTGATCAGTTTAACAGTGTAGAAACTGACGCAGAAAAATTTGTTGAAGGTAATAATTCAGCAGGAACTAGACTTAGAAAAGCTATGCAGAATATTAAAAGCTTAGCTCAAGAAGTTAGGGTTGAAGTACAAAACCAAAAAAATAGTGTAACAGTCTAATCGTTACTACTAAAAAAATAAAGGGGTCATCTTTTGATGATCCCTTTTTTTTATTAATAACTTTCGCTACCAGAACCTCCTCCTCCAGTTCTAGTTACTGATGGCACTATAGGTGGTTCTTCTATTTCATTTTCTGGATTACTAAGTCTAGGTTGTATAGGTTGTGTAGGTGTGGTTATAATTGGAGATGTTACATTACCTATAATTGGACCTCCTTGTGGGCCTATACCTTCACAACCACTTTGTATACATTGTTGTTTATTAGTATATTGTCCTCCTGTACCTACTATTTGAGTACACTTAAAACCAAACTTAGGATTACTACTAACTTGAACGCAATTCCAAGAACTACCTACAGGTGACGTGGGTTGAGTTAAACCTACAAAATATTTACATTTTTCACAATCACTATATAATCCAAAAAAAGAAGGCTGTACTAAAAGTTGTAATTCCACGTGTTGATTAGTAGCTTGTTTGCCTAAATATTGTAAACACCAATTATGATAACCACATTCACCAGGTAATTCTGGGTTTTCAGGTATCCAACAAGCATAGTTCTTTAACCAAACAACTTCTCCTGGTTGTATTTGAGATACATTTAAATTGTTACAAGCTTCGTTATAAAAAGCGTTACCCTGCGCCCATAATTGATATAATGGAGAAGATATACCAGGTAAACCATACATTTGACCTATCGTTTGTGAAGTGTAACATCCAGGTGGTAAATTAGCAGAATTATTAGGTCCTGTTGTAGGTGGGAATGGTGAATTTTGATAATATGGTGGAGGACAAGGTTTCCATTTGTGTAACAACATAGCTGATGATTCAGTATCTATATCTTGTGTTACAGCATAAAAATTTCTGATTTTATTATAACCAAGTTTTTTTCTTTCTTCCTTAGCTTCAGTTGTTTTAAATTCAAACTTACCATCAATAGTTTTTATTTCATCAAAAGCTACTCTATTTGTAAATGGAACAAAACCTCCCGGTGGAGTGTTTGTAGTCGGGCCTGTCTGTGGTGGCACTCCTTCACAACCACTATCTATACAGTCTTGTAATGTAGCGTATTGCCCTCCTGTTCCTATAACTTTTTTACATTTAAATCCAAATTTAGGATGATTACCTTTTTGAACACAATCATAAGAAGTTGGAATGTCTACACAAGCGTTATCAGCTCCAGGCCAATTTGCAGTTCCGTTTGGATGTGGATAAGAGTCTATATTTACTTGAGCACCAAGCGGATTAAAAGTAACTTTTGCAATACCCTGACCTTGCATCGTGGTAGAAAAATAAATATCTCCTTTCCATCTCCATGAAGCAGCTCCAGTAATAGCATTGCTATAATCCATTATATTACCTTGTAAATCAAATTGTACTATACCTGTGTTGTTGTTAAAAGGTGGTAGTGGTGGCGGGTTTATAGGATTTGCATTTTGTGGACTATATCCTAAAATAAAACTATTTGTTAGCGGATGGTAACTAATGTCTCCCATTGAAGGAAGATACGCGGGATTACCTTGATAATAAAGTAAAGTAGTAGAAAATAAACTAGCTGTACTACCTGGACCTCCAGATATATTCCAAAATCTAAGTTGACAACGAAAATCATATGTAACTAAGATATCTCCATTTTTAATTACAGTATGAGAATTAGATCCACGTACTAAAACACCTGTAGGAAAGTCTATATGAGGTAAGGAGGTATACGTATTGGTTACATAATCAGCTTCCCAAACCCTAATTTTACCTGCGGAAACATCGTATTGATATATAAGATTATCAAACGCCGCTATATCATTATCGTTTAAATGACCTGTCATATCAAGAAAAGGACCAGTCATTTCAACGTGCGTCTGTGTGTCTGGATAATATCTAAATAACGCCACTTGAGCTGTTAATATTGATTCTGTAGCGTTATTATCTAGACTAAAATTTTGTTTAAAAGCTACATATATAATAACTTCTGTACCTCCACAAGAAGTGTAAGTCGGAACAACTGACTCAATATTGTTAACTTCGTAATCACCATGGAACTGAGTTTTACCCATTTCTAATCCATCTGGCATATAATATTCTACGCCTTCAAATTCATGTATATGGTAACTAGATACAGGGCTAACAGCTATAGCGTCATTTATAGTGTCAAAAAGAGGAAAGTAACCATACACACTAAAAGCGTTGTACTTTTTTAAATTATCTTGTAAATCCCTAAGTCTTCTAAATTGCTTTCTTTTTGACATAATTATATTTTTAACTTAAATCCCATTCCCACAAGCAGGTTATAAAATAACCACTATTAGATGTAGAGCCATCTCCAACTTGTAAAGATATTTGTACTTTGTCACCCGCGGCAATTACGTTGGTACCGCTGTCTAATCCGGTTGTAAAATCATATGTCACCATGGTTTTGTTTGTAGGACCAGCCCCGCTTTGTGCGCCAATTTCAGCTACTGTTCCGTTTGTAGATTGCGATGTAGTTCTAGTGTATAGTTTCCATGTAAAAGTCTCACTGGATAAGTCTACTGTTGTTCTGACAAATATTTTTAATAACTTTCCAGCCGCAGGGGCTATAATAGGCAGGTGTTTATTACCCGCACTTGTGTTTTCAGCGTCAGATTCTAATAAACTTATATATACTACATCAGAATCAATATCATCTGATATACCATGATGAGTAAGTTGTTTTGTTGCAGATATATGAGCTGTGTCAGCGTCTAAATTAGCCGAGGGTAATACACCTGTAACGTCATTAGCTAAATCAATTTGATTTCTAGTTATTTCTTGTCCTGATATTGTTATGTAATCTGGCGTTCCAGCTAAGGTTATATCTCCAGTATTTGTTCCGCTTTGACCAGCTAAGTAAGTTTGGTTAATTGCAGTTCCTTGCCAAACTCCAGTTCCAATAGTTCCAACTGTTGTTAAATTAGATAATGTATCTATAGCTGTTTCAATGGTAGACTCTGTGGTAGCGTCTATAGCATCAATATTAGATAGTGTTGTA
>Ga0208159_1001064_pt1 | contig 10487 bp, 18 predicted proteins | sample 9_EtaG_FD_184082 | JGI IMG/M metagenome (GOLD analysis project Ga0208159, IMG submission 184082) | Marine viral communities from the Subarctic Pacific Ocean - 9_ETSP_OMZ_AT15188 metaG (SPAdes) (version 2) | ecosystem: Environmental > Aquatic > Marine > Oceanic | place: Pacific Ocean | collected... | reverse complement strand
TTTGGCCGATCCATACCGTCTTGAATTGGTTTGAAGAAAAACGGATAATTAACGGATATTGGGACAACTTTATCTGTAAACATTTTTTTGGCATCGGAACCAGACTTGGAAAGTATACCGAATCTAGCATCGGAAGATATTGTAGCTTGGTTGACAAGTTCCGCGCTTGACATAAAAGAGAATCCAGATCGTCTGTTTTTGAGGTAGCACATTCCGTAGCACCTGTGATCTGCTTTGCAAGCTTCCCAAAATATAAAGAAGAGTCTGTTTGACTCTCTATATTCAGGTGCTCCAATGTCAATTTTTGACCACTGCAAGTACATGTAATGAGTGCCAGTAATGTAAGTATCAACACCATTGTTACAAAACCAAAATCCTTGTTCTCGTCTAGTAAATTCATAATCAATATAATCGTACCATTTTTCTTTAAAATCTAATGGGTATTCTTCCCAGTCAAATCTACTTTTTATTCTTTGTAGTTCTTTTGGATATTCAAATCTTTCCCAATATTGTTCCTCTTGTTTTTTGCTTCGTTTAAACGGTTCATCTGCTGTTGGTAAAGCAATGCGGAGACCTTGTATTTCAATGACTGATCCAATTTTACCTGTTTTACTTATTACTACAAAATCATACTCCACATTATAACCATACTCCCACTTTTTATACCTGTTGTTTTTAGCTAATATTTTAGGATTTACAACGTCCTTAATTTCTTTCCAAAGTGTTTGCTCGTAACTCATTTACTTCTCCCTTCTGCAAAACCTCTAAAAGACTTTTGTTCTTTAACTTCTTTTGCAGTTCCATTTAATATATCTTCTTCTTCTTCTATACGTTGAAGTATCTCAAATGCATCCATAATACAAAGCTTTTTAGTTGCTGCAGCGTTTTTTAATCTATCAGCTGACACATCTTCACCTGTATCTACTATAGGTTCTTTAGCAACCTTAATTAACTCATCAACTGCTTTTCGCCCAGCTTGGATTATATTCTTTCTCGTCTCCTTTGTTTTCATGAGTTAAAGCTATATCATTTGATTTCATACAATAAAGTCGTTCATCACCTATAATAAACTCAAACTCTGAGTTTGGTGTAAACGTTACAAGTGTTCCAGGTGTTATTTTAACGGCTTCTAAGGCATCATTGCTATATTTTACTATACCAACATTAGGTTTTTCTTTTATTGTCTTAAACTCGTCCTGATTAAAAACAGGCATAATAAAACAATAATTATTAAAGCACTTTCCATTATACATATATATTTGCTGAGGAGAGCAAAAATATAAGTCGTCTTTAAAATAAGTTGAGCTATTACGTTCTTTGCCTTTTTGATCATACCATCTACGAAATAAATTATGATGTACGTAAACTTTGTCACCAGGTTTTATAGGTGAGCTATAAGCAGCTGGTACCGAAACAACAACTGCTTCCTTGCTCACAAATTGGTGGTGTTCTATAGTGGTATTAATAATAAGTGTTTTATCACCTATTTTTCTAACGTTGTCATACCTTTGATTTAAAGGCTTGACAATGAAATTATATAAACTGTTCATTAATACTTTAGATCATATTCAACAGATATAGCCATATTATTATTAAACTTTTTCCAAGGTAATACTTCACTATTCTTACTTATAAAAATATTGTATGAATTATCCTTATCATCAAATAATATGTCTGATATTCTATGGCCGCCGTAAACTTCCTGATCTAAAGAATAATGCATAGCATCATTTTTATAATCAGAACCTATACTAATTTTCCTTATTACTGACATCTTCTTCGTTTCTCTTCCAATCACCAGTAGAAAGATCAATATTTATATGACCGTATTTATCTTGTAATTCTTTTTTAGTATTTTCTACTACAACATTAGCATCAGCTAGTTCATGTAATAGAGCGTGTTTTTTAGATTCAAGATAACCTAACTCCATTAATATAGAGTTTACTTTGTTTTGTTGTTGTTGAATTTTCTCTAGTTCTGCTTTAGTAATTTTACCACGCAGTCTGTTTTTTATATTTGACATTTGATTTAATTTAATTGTTTTATTGTTTTAGTATATAGCTACTAAATCTGTTGGCGTATCATCATTTCTAACAGCCATTGCTAACATAGGTGTTTTACTTCCTACAACGTCGCCAGATTGAACTTGTTTAAATTCAATTTGACTACCACCTTCAGTTATTATTGTAATATCTTGTGCTGCATTTTTACCATTATATATAACAGCTCCTCTAGTAGTTACATCTGGTAAAGTAATACCATCTGCTTGTACAGTTGCTTTACCACCTGATCCGCCACTTGAAGCAGCTGAAAAAGTAATTGTATCACCTGGTACATATCCAGATCCAGCAGTAATTACAGTTACTGCTCCTAACGTAGTGCCGTTAATTTCAGTTATATTAACTTCCATACCTGTTCCACTACCTCCTGTTGATGATTGAGTTAATGTATCACCTACATCACTTGAGTCATAACCACTACCAGCTGTAGTTACTTTTAAAACTCTTGAGTCAGGTAATCTTAGATTTAAAGCTCCAGGTACAACTACTTTGGCATCATGACCAAATACCCTAGGCTCTTCTTGTAATTTTCCAGTTACGGGACCTAGTTTTGGTTCCCAGTCGTTAAATTGTGCCATATTTATTGTTTTATTTTTGTTATTTTTTCTGCGCCTCTACTACCAAAGTACGCTACATAAACTGTAACCAGCAATGTTTTTAATAAGTCTACCCAAGCAGAGTTTACTTCAAACTGTAAATGAAATGAATCTACAGACATTATAAACACAGCAGCAACAGTTAAAAATATTAAAGCTAAAGGTCTAGTATTTTTACTTAGCCAAGAGTCAGATTTCATATCTGCTCTCCACCTGCTTGACACTTCTTTTAATTCTTGCATATCTTGCTCTATGAGCTTGATAGCCATTTCTTTGTCAGCAGGCTTGATCTTACTATCACTTGTTATAATATTTTTTACTACGCCTAGTCCGCCTTGATCAGGAAGTATATCGCCTATAGCAGCTAATACTTTAGGTGCTTTAGAAGCTAAAAACCCTCCTATTTTAGTTTCTTTAAATGTTTTCTTTTCCATTAAAAATCAAATTTTTTAGTTTTTAAAGCTTCCATGTTTTTAGCATACTGCTCTTCTATTCTTCTTACAGCGTTAGAATGCGGAGCGTTTGCTTTGTCTTTTTTAAACTGCTCACTAAGCCTTTCAGATTCTTTTTTTCTTAATTTCTCTTGAGTATTAGTTCCTTTGAAAACATCTGGAAAATCAGTTTGGAATTGTTGTAAAGCTTTTGATTGTTTTTCATAAGCAGAAGCTCTATCCGCGCTGTTAGTTCCAAATAAACTTTTAGAAATAAGAGCTGCATTAGCATTTACCCCTCCTTTTTCCTTTGCTTCTTTCATTAAATCAGCAAGAGTCGCAGTACCACCAGGAACAACTTTACCTTTTTTATTTACTTTAGTATAAACAAACTTCATGTTGTTTACTCTTTCTTTAGTAGTTTTACCAAGACTGTCGTAATCTTGCCCTGGTACTATTTCTACAGTTGAACCACCAGTGCCATAAGGAATTTGTAATACTTTTTTATCACCAGTTTCTGCAGCAGATTTTAATCTGTCACGATATGTACTATAACTTTTCGTAAAGTCATCGTATTCATTCATAACATTTTGCATCTGATTAGTAAACTGTTGATTATAATTTGCATCAGTGCCTTCGTTGTTTTTCTTAAATTTATTATAACTTGCTGAATTTTCAAGCGTTTTATCAACACCTATTCCTTGAAAATTATCAGCATTTATATACTTAGTATTAAAACCGCTATCACCACGTTCATTACTTCTAATACGCTGGCTTTCTATAAACCTACCAGTGCTAGGATTAAACTGCACAAAGCTTCCACTATAAGGTGTTTTTTCACTTTGAGAATTACCACCTGGACCTGTAGCGCCTGGGTTAACTCCAGATAACTTTTGGCTTACGCCATAAAACTTCTTAACCATAGCTGGTCCAAAGTTTTCGTTAGCTGATACTTTATTTTTATCTCCAGTTCTACCAAACTTATGTCTTGATCCTATTTTTTGAAAAGCAAGAGGTGTTTCGTCTCTCATACTAGGCGGACCATCTAACTTATTAGGATTAGGTCGCATATCCTTTTCTTCCATTTTATCTCCAGCTCTATAAGCTTCTTTTTCCCAAGGTAGGTTTTTATTGCTTTCATCAAAGTTTTTTCTATCAACTCTTTTTACGCCTTTGCCATCTAAATTATGATATACAGCATCGTCATCATAATCTAATTTACCCTGCATCATATCTTTCAAATGGTGGTCTTCATGAGACTCAGCTTGTTTTCTAAGCTTTGAATCTTTAGGAATATTTTTATTTACGATCATTGTGCCGTTTTTGTTAGCTTTAGCTACTAACCCATCATCATCACCAGTGTTGTCTGGTGTAAAAGGAACTTCATACCTAGGTACAGGATCTATACTATAAGGTGCTTTTAATTTAAACTTTGCCATATCAACATCTCCAACGTTTTCTAGCTGCTTTACCTCTTTCACTAGTCCACGACCTTGATCTAGCGCAAAAAGATTTTCTTCTAGCAGCATCTTTACTTCCAGGTTTAACATTTTTCTTTGTCACAGGAGCAGAAAGCGTGCTGCCTGGATTTTGTTTTTTATAAGCAGCTCTACCTTTAGCTGTCATCCCACCACCTTCTTTAGCACTAAGAAAATGCCTGCCTTTACCGCGAGTAGTTTTTCTAAGTTTATTTAAAGGTGATTCTACCATTTCTTCTTTTTTGGAACTTCTACTTCTTTAACTATAACAGTTGTTTTAGGTTTTCTATTTTTTAGTTCCTCTAATTGTTTATTTAATTCTTCTAGCTTTCCATCTGCTTCAGTTCCGTCTTTTACTAAACTAGAAGTAATTTTAACTTCTTCTTTTAATATATCTTGAGTTGCTTCTATTACTTCAACTTGATTTTTTAGTTGTATTATCATTTTCTCGTTCCACTTTTCTTTTAGTTCATACTCTAAACGAGTAACTTCTATAGGTGGTAATTTTCTAGCTTCTTCAATATCTGCTTGTAGTGTATAGTACATGCCTACAAAAGAGGCTGTAACCATTATTATAGCTACTACAGTTTTTAAGTCAAGTTGTATGTTCGTGTTCTCAGAGATCTTTGTACTCATTAGTTGCGTCAAATGATGGGCATGCTTTGTTAGCAAACTCATTGTGTGAATAAATAGCAGCGTCCGGATACATAGCTTTTAATGTTTTAAGCACATGTAACAGACCTTCTTTTTGTTCTAGTGTTCTAGTATCCTTCGGGGTCTTACCGTCTTCCTCAACGCCACCACAATAGCATATACCGATAGAATTACGATTATGCCCTGAACAATGAGCCCCGATTTTAGCTATATCTCTACCTTTTTGTATATCTCCATTTATGTCGATGTAGAAATGATAGCCTATGTCTGACCAGCCTCGACCTTCAACGTGCCATTTTCTTATGGTGTCAACACTTATATCTTGGCCTTCTCTAGTAGCTGAGCAGTGAATTATTATTTCTTTAATATTTCTCATATGTCTTTAAGATTTTTTTCTGCTTTTTTAATTCTTCTTACAGTGCCACCTTTAGTAGTTCTTTTCTCAGTTTCTTTACCTCTTCTATTTATCTTTCTTACATATCCTTTTTCACCTTCAGTTCCTGCAAACTGCTTAAACTTAGATTTACTACCTTTAGTTTTTTGTTTAGTATCTATATAAGTTTTAACACCTTTTTTCTTTCCTTCAATATCATGAGCTTCTATAGTACTTCTAGTTTGACTTTTAAACTTACCTTTTTTTTGGTCTTGATTAATAGTAGTTTTAGATCTTACTTGCGAATCAGGTATTCTCCTTTTCATTGATAAAGGAGATTTCATGTGTTTACTTAATATACTTGGCATTTTATTTATTTTTAAGTTTCCACCATTTATGAGCTGTATACCCAATGGTCATTAACAATAGTGTTACTTCTAATATTGGCTCCATCCAGTCTAAACTTGCGATAGTAAAGGATGTTATATTTAAGCAATATAACTTTAAATCTTCTAGTCCCATTATTTATTAGCATTAAGCACTGCGTTACCTTTATATTCAATATTGTCAATCTTTTTTAACGTTGGCATTATTGTAGCATTATTAGAAACCATAACTCTTGTACCAAGAGGCTTTTGCTTAGTTTTTATTTCTTTACCTGCAGGCTGTTGATTCATATATTTCATCTTTTTATTTTTAATGTGTTATTATTATAATTACATTATTTATTAATGTTTTACGATCTCTTCTTTTTAGCATCGTATTTTAAATCACCAGCTAACTTAGATATATGCTTTTCGTCATCTAGCATTTGCTTTTTACTACCGCCGTGAGTATTGTCATACTTAATATCTCTTTTTAAATAACTCATATGAGCTGCATCATCTCTTTCGGTAGCTTTTAAATTATCTTTAGTAACTTTAGTTTTTAAATGGTCATTTTTAAAAGCTTTAAAAGCGCTTTTCATAGCTGGCGCATTGTCTACCGCAGCTTTGAATTTTGGATTATTATCTAGCTTACCTTCTTCAGAAGCTTTTCTTAAACCTTCATTAAATTCAGGACCATCATACATAGAAAAAGAATTCTGCTGTGGAAATATTTGTTGCTGAGGCGTTTGATTACTTGCAGGCTGATTAGGCATAGGCATAGTGCTTTGAGGCGGATTATAAATACCTTGACCACTTGCTATATCATTAAACTTTGTATTTCTTTGAAAATTACTAGCTGCAACTTTATTCATTGGCTGGTTAATATTAGGATCATTAGTAAGTATATTACTGTCCTGAGGTCTACCTGCTCTATTTTTTATTTGTTCTGGCTCTGCCATGTTTTGATTTGGCTGCAACATTGGAAAGCCAGATCCTTTACTATTTACTTGTTTCATATTTTTAATCATTTTTGGACCTAGTCCTATTGTTTGATACTGATAATCTTGATCTGTTTTACTAGCTTCATAGTCAGCTTTTCTTTGTTCTTCTTTTTGCTCTTCAATTATTTTTTTATAATCTGCAGGATTAAAGCCTTCTTTTTTAGCTTCTTTTATAAAGTCTTTTTCTTGCTGCATGTCTACTACTGCTCTTTCTAAATCTTTTCTTTCTTGATCTGTAATATCTTTAGTACTTGCTTTAGATAATCTTTTTACTCTACGTAGTTCTTTATTAAAATCTTTTTCTCCAGTTTTACGATCTTGCTTTAAACTTTTTCTAGTTATTTTTTCAGGCTCTGGATTATCTATTTTCTTTACAAGATCCTGATAATTTGCTTTTGTAGGATCTTTTTCATCTGACTTTTGAGGTTCTTCAACTTTATCTCCGTCAGCAGTCTTATTAAATATAGCGTTTATATCCGGCATTTGAAAGTTTGTCGGATTATAATTTCTAGTAGGTCTTTTAGGATCTCTAAAGCTAGCAAATGGACTTTCTTTTTTATATGGCATTTGTTCTTGTTTTATCTCTGTTAACAAAAGCTATAGCCTTAGCTGTAACTTTCCAAGAGTATTTATTATTACTCTCTAATACTTTAGTGGGCATATCCTCTTCACCTAGCATGATACGGTACATACGACTGATTAGTTGTTTACACTTGTAGGAAACTTTATATATATGATATTTTTGGGTAGTGCGATTTCTCTCTCTCCACACGACTATCCACCCTTGTTTCAATAATCTGTTCCAGCGTCTGTTGTCCCAACTATATGAGTACGTACCTTTTTTAAAATCATCTTTGGTAAAGTGTTCAATGGCATCTAAGTATATTAATAGTTCTAGATCTGCATCGTTTAAACCAGTAGTCTTACACGCCCACTTTCTAATAATTCTATAATGTTTAAGTAAATTTAATTCTTTTAAATCCTTAGAAGTTAATCTTCTCATTTATTCTTTCTTGCTTTTCTTTTAGCTTTTCTATTTGATTTCTTTGCTGCTCTTTTATTTTGTCTTATGGATTTTTTATCAGATCTTTTGTCTTGTCTAGCAGATTTTTTAGCGTCTCTCTTTTCTTGGCCTTTTAAGCCTGCATCTTTAATAGCTTGCTTCTTGTTTTTAAACTCGTCTTTAGCAGCTGCTTTAGCTTCTTTTTTAGCACCTCTTATTTGCTTTTTATTTTCTCTAGACTCTGATCTTCTTTGTTTACCAGTCATTGTAGGATCATACTCGTTTTCAAAACTATCAGCTATATTCTCACCTTGACTAGTAGCTTCTCTTTCTTCTTCTTCATTTACAGCTTCTTCTTCTGCTTTTTGTTGTTCTTCTTGTTTAGCTTTTTCTAGCGCTTCTTTTTCTTTAGCTAATTTTCTTCTTTGAAAATAAGCATCTACTTCTTCTCTTGAATAATCAGTATCGCTTGGTACTTCATCTTTAGGACCTAAACTAGTCTTAGCAGCTTCAGCAGTATTAGGATCTTCTTCTGTTTTATTTTCAAGATCTTGTGTTGGCTCTTCAGTATCTTCACCAGCTACTACTACTTTAGCAAAAGGCGTATTACTAGATATACCTTGTCTAAACGTTTTTGCAAACGATCCGCCTTTAAATTTTTTACCTTTTCGTAGTCTACTCATAATTACAAAATTACTACAACATCAAATTCTTTTATGACTTTGTATTCTTTATTATTTAGTTCTATGTTGAAGCCAGACGATCTATCATAGTAAATTTCATCACCTGTTTTTAACACATCTACATCAGAGCCAGGTTCTACAACCTTAGCTCTTCTGTATCTTATATCTTCTCTCTGTTGTTCTCCCAGTATTAGACCACCTTGTGTTTTGATGTTATCTTCTTTAACTGGATCAATTACTATATACTTACCTACCGCTTTCATCTCTAACATTATTGATTACACAATCAGTTGATAATATAGTGGTTGCTACTGAAGCCGCATTCATTAACGCGCTTTTAGTAACTAATAAAGGATCTATAATACCGGTTTTAACCATATCTACCGTATTTCCTGTAACCACGTCTAGTCCTCTACCGTCTTCATCTGGATCTACATATTCTTGTATACCAGCATTACGCAATATTGTTTCGTAAGGTTTACGTATAGCGCAATATAATACTTCTTCACCAATGCAAGTTGGTTTTAAATTTTGAGAAGCATTTAACAAAGCGATACCACCACCTGGGACAATACCATCTTTGATCGCGGCTTTTGTAGCGCATATAGCATCTTCAACTCTATCTCTCTTTTCTTTTAATTCTATATCAGAATTAGCGCCTACTTTTACCGTAGCAACTTTAGCTTTTAATCTAGCTAATCTTTTTTCTATTTGAATTACTTTGCCTGGGTTTTTAGCTTTCTTTAAATCTTTTTGTAGAGATTTAATTACTTCATCTACATCTTTACTAGCATCGACCTTTAATATAGTCTCTTGCTTTGTTGTAGTAGCTTTAATACATCTACCTAAGTAATCAGGTTGTATGATATTCATATCATCACCTAAGTCTTCGTTAATTAATTTAGCACCTGTTAGCAAACATAAATCACTAAGTGTTTCTGCTTTACTAACACCATATGTAGGTGCATTGATAATATTTATTTTTATATTACCTTTTATTTTATTCATTGCTAAAGCATTCATAACTTGCTTATCTACATCTGCAATAATTAACAAACTTTCGTTATTCTTGATAACATATTCTAATACTGGTTGTATTTTTCTAATGTTTTCTATGTGTGACTCTACAATTAATACTAAAGGATTATTAAGCTCTACAATACCTCTAGTCTTATCAGTCATGAAGTTATTACTTAATAAGCCTTTATCGTACTGTACACCGTCTATAAGTTCTACAGTAGTTTTAGGTTGATCATTTATTTCCATTACAACTACACCTGTTTCATCAACCATTTTAAAAGCCTCGCCTATTGTGTTACCTAACTCTTTATCATTGTTAGCAGATATAGTAGCTACTTGCGTAATTTTATCACCACTTACTGACTTTGAGTTTTTTGTTATATACTCTATAACTTTTGTAACGCCTTGATTAATTCCTTCTTTCATTGCTCTAATATCATCTAACAAGCTATGATCATTAGCTTCTTTTAATATTGCGTGAGCTAATATAGTTGCTGTTGTAGTTCCATCACCTGCTTCTTTAACTGTACGTTGAGCAGCTTGCTTTATTAATGTTGCACCTATATTTTCTAGTGGATCTCTTAATGTAATACTGTTTGCTACAGTAACACCATCTTTTGTTATTTGTGGATCACCAAGGTTATCTTCTATAATAACACATTTACCACTTGCACCTAGTGTTGAGCCTACCGCATTAGTTAGTTTCTCAACACCAGTTAATACCTGGCTTTTAGCTGTTTCACCAAAAGCCAAGTCTTTAACTAGCTTTATATCTTCCATTATATTTAATTAAATTATATTTGTATGAATACTTTACTC
>Ga0208159_1001062_pt1 | contig 10497 bp, 9 predicted proteins | sample 9_EtaG_FD_184082 | JGI IMG/M metagenome (GOLD analysis project Ga0208159, IMG submission 184082) | Marine viral communities from the Subarctic Pacific Ocean - 9_ETSP_OMZ_AT15188 metaG (SPAdes) (version 2) | ecosystem: Environmental > Aquatic > Marine > Oceanic | place: Pacific Ocean | collected... | reverse complement strand
TTTCGAAACTTTTGTAACTGGAATCGGCGATACTAATAGTACGTTCTATGCTATAGCTAACGACGGAACTTCTGAATTTGAAGTCGGTATTGGTACAGTGACTGATGCAGGCACTGATACACTTTCTAGAGATACCGTTATCTCCTCTTCTAACTCAGATAACAAAGTTGATTTTAGTGCTGGAACAAAAACTGTTTTCTGTACATACCCTGCAAAAAGAGCACCATCTGCAGCTATGACAGCATCTACATATGTTAATACACATTCAGCAACAATATCTGATACACAAACAATGGAGTCTGGAGTTTTAGCAGGACCAGTAACAGTTTCAGGTAATGTTACAGTAACAGGGACGTTGGTAATTATATAATGAGTCAAATAGAAGTAGATAAAATAATACCTCAATCTGGAACAGCATTACAAGCTGGTGAAAATGGTGATACAATTACAGTACCGGCAGGTGCTACTTTAAATTTAACAAACGCTACAGTTACATATCCAGATGGTTCTGTACAAAACGTAGACCTTGCAAACTCTTCTATTACAATAAACGGATCAGCTGTATCTTTAGGTGGATCTGTTACCATTGGTGAAACAAAACCAACTATAGGAAGTATTAACCCAAGTGTAATTGAAAACACACAAACAGCTGTAACTATAACAGGAACAAACTTTATATCTGTTCCAACAGTTGAAGCAATAAATACATCAGGTGCAATTACAAGAGCAGACACAGTTTCTTTTACAAGTGCAACAACGATTGTTGCTAACTTTACTTTACCAGTTGATGGTACTTACTTTATCAGAGTTGAGAATAATGATGGTAACGCGGTAAGATCATCTTCTGCATTATTAACAGTTTCAGATGCTCCGGCATGGACTACAGCTGCAGGATCTTTAGGATCAAATGCTTCTGGATCTTCAGTTTCATATACAGTAGCTGCAACAAACGCTACATCTTTTTCAAAAACATCAGGAACTTTTCCTGGTGGTGTCTCTTTAAATTCAAGCACAGGTGTGATATCAGGTACAGAGAGTGGTGCAACTTCAGAGACTACATATAGTTTCACTATTCGAGCAACTGATGCTCAAGGTCAAACGGCTGACAGAGCTTTCAGTATAACAATAACAGTAGGAGTTAATAACTCAGGACAGTTTAACTAGAATAATATTATGGCAACAACATACCTATATAAAACACCATCATCAACAGGAAGCAATACCATATCAACATTTTCAGGTTGGATAAAAAAAACTGCAAATGGAGCTTATCAGGGTATTTTTACATCTGTTTATGAAGCAGGAGAATATTTTCAAATAAATTTTGAATCAGGGAATGATTCTTTAGAAGTAAGAGCAAAAGTAAGCAGTAGTTATGTTTTAAGAAAAATTACTACTAGAAGATTTAGGGATAATGCTGCTTTCTACCATATTGTAGTTGCTATTGATACTACAGATGCAACAGCAGAAGATAGATGTAAAATATATGTCAATGGAGTAAGAGAAACAAGTTTTTCTACAAATACAAATCCATCTCAAAATCAAGATTTAAAAATGAATACTGCTGGAAGTTATCAACAAAGAATAGGTAGAAGTGAATCATCATCTTATTTTGGAGGTCTTATGGCTCATGTGCATTGGGTTGATGGAACTGCTTATCAGGCATCAACATTTGGCGAAACAGATTCTACATCAGGAATATGGAAACCAAAAACTAATCCAACAGTAACTTATGGAACTAATGGTTTCTTTTTAAAATTTGAAAACTCAGGAAACTTAGATTTAGATAGTAGTGGTAATAACTTATCATTTACTACATCAGGAACACTAACTCAAAATGTAGATACACCTACAAATAACTTTGCTATATTTAATAGATTAACAAGACATGGACAAAATACTAATAATAATGGTGATTTGCTTGAAGATGGAAATACAGTTTTTGATACTCCATCAGGCACTAATTCAATGAAAGGACTTGTTATTTCTACTTTAGGTATGGAATCGGGAAAATATTATTGCGAAATAAAAGTTAAAGCTGGTACAAGATTAGGAGTAGGAATTTGTAATATGAATGTATTTAATACTACATCTGTTCCTTATGATACAACTAATCAAAGTATGATTTTATATACTCCTAATGATGGTAATGTTAAATATGATGGAGACTCTACTTATGCTTCAGGAGTTTCAGCAACAACTGATGATATTCTTGGTTTTGCTTTAGATATGGATAACAATCATTGGTATATTCATAAAAATGGAACTTATTTCAATAGTGGCAATCCAGCGTCAGGTTCAACTGGTACAGGTTCTATAATTGGAAATATTACAAATGGTACAAACTATTTTAATCATGGTGCAATGTTTTTCTTTGCATCAGATTTTTCAACTTCAGGATACGCAAGAGCAGAATTTAATTTTGGTAGTGGTGTATTTTCAACAACAGCAGTATCTAGTGCAGGAACTAACGCATCAAACATAGGAATATTTGAATATGATGTGCCAACTGGGTATTCAGCTTTATCAACAAAGGGGTTAAACGAATAATATGGCTTATATTTCCTTCAAACCATCAGATCATTTTAATACTAAACTTTATTCAGGTAATGGTTCAACAAATGCACAAACAGGTGTAGGTTTTCAACCTGGGTGGATATGGATAAAAAACAGAGATGGTGGTGGTGGTTCACATGACCATTATGTATTTGACCAAGTAAGAGGAACAACAAAATATCTTAGACCAAATGAAACTAATGGACAGGGAACAGCATCAGGTGTAACTTCTTTTGATTCAGATGGATTTACTCTAGGTTCATCAGATGGAATGAATGAAAACGGGAGAACTTTTGTATCTTGGAACTGGAAAGCTAATGGTCAAGGTTCTTCAAACACAGATGGAACAATAAATACTTTATATACTTCAGCTAATACTACATCAGGATTTAGTGTTTCAACATGGAATGGTACAGGCAGTAATGGCACAATCGGTCATGGATTAGGTAAAGTTCCAAAAATGTTAATTATAAAAAGAACAGATGGCACACAAGCATGGATGGTTTATCATACAGCACCAGGTAATAATAGTGAAGGACAAATAACAACTAGTGCTTTTTCAGCTTCATCTACAGCTTGGCAAGACACAGACCCTACATCAAGTGTATTTTATGTAAGTGGTTCAGCAGGTGATAGCGTAAATGCTAGTGGATATGCTTACGTTGGATATGCTTTTGCAGAAGTAAAAGGATTTTCTAAAATTGGAAAATATGTTGGTAACGGAAGTGCTGATGGGCCATTTATTTACACAGGATTTAAACCAGCTTTTGTTATGTTTAAAAACTATCAAAGTAATGGTGATAACTGGGTTATTCAAGATAATAAAAGAGAAGGATTTAACCCAAACAATAGAAGAATATTTCCTAATGATAGTGCTGAAGAAAACACTTCTGCATTTAGAATAGATATGGTTTCAAATGGTTTTAAACTTGTAAGTTCAGATTCAGATGCTAATGCTTCTGAAAATTTTTTATATATGGCATTTGCAGAAGAACCTTTAGTATCATCAAATAACATACCAGCTACGGCAAGATAATTATGAGTGAAGTAAAAGTAAATAAAGTAAGTCCACGATCCGGAACAGGAGTTCAGCTAGGAGATGCTGGCGATACTGTAACGGTACCAGCTAGTGCAAACTTAACTGTTGGTGGCACACTTACTGCAACAACAGGTGGCGGCATTCAAAATGCTGCTTTAGCAAACTCAGCTATTACAATTAATGGTTCTGCAATTTCTCTTGGAGGATCTGTAACTATTGCAGGGGAAACTAAACCAACTATCTCAGGAATCAGTCCATCAACAATAGAAAACACAGCAACTAACGTTGTTATTACAGGAACTAATTTTGTATCGATTCCACAAGTTGAAGCAATCAGTTCTACAGGAGCTGTTACTGCAGCTAACTCAGTTTCATTTTCAAGTGCTACATCCATAACAGCAAATTTTACTATAGCTGTTGATGGTACATATTTTATAAGAGTTGAAAACAACGACGGTAATGCTGTTAGAACAGGATCAGCACTTTTAACTGTATCTGATGCACCAGGCTGGACAACAGCGGCTGGTTCATTAGGAACTATAGCTGGAAACTTTTCAGGAACAGTTGCAACAGTAGCTGCTTCTGGTGACACAGTAACTTTTAGTGAAACTACATCTGTATTAACAAATGCCTCACAAGCTAATTGTACTTTAAATTCATCAACAGGTGTGATAACTACTAGTGACTTTGGTGGTAGTAGTACTACTCCAACTCTTTACACGTTTACTTTAAGAGCCACAGATGCTCAAGGCCAAACAGCAGATAGAGTTTTTACACTACAATCATCATTTGGAGCAACTGGATCTGGAGGATTTAATTAATGGCTAGTACATATTTATCAAGAGCAGGAGGAACACCAACAAGCACAAGAAAATTTACTATATCTTTTTGGGTTAAGAAATCTAATATAGGTGGAGATGAATTTTTAGTTTCTACTTTCTCAGACTCAAATAACAGAATGAATGTAGATTTTAATTCATCTAATTACATTACTTTTATTTGTAAAGTTAGTGGTTCAATTGTTATAAGAAAAAGACCCAGTAGATTATTAAGAGATACAAATGCTTGGTATCATATTGTCATTGCAGTAGATACAACACAATCAACTGCTGCAGATAGATGTAAATTTTATATTAATGGAGTACAAGAAACTGCTTTTAGTATTGATACTAACCCATCACAAAATGCAGATTTAAATGTATCAGGCGACCATTTTATTGGTGCTTATGATAATGATGGTTCACCTGCAAATTTCTTTGGAGGTCTATTATCTCATGTTCACTATACAGATGGCTATACTTATGCAGCATCAACTTTTGGAGAAACAGATTCTACAACTGGTGAATGGAAAATTAATACAAATCCATCAGTTACATACGGCACAAATGGATATTTTATTATGAAGGATAATGGTTCAGTAACAGATCAATCAGGTCAATCTAATAACTTTACACTTGGTGCTGGGACACTTACATCTTTACAAGATTGTCCTAGTAATGTTTTTGCTACTTGGAATGTAATTATGAATAATGCAGAAGATGGTATTTGGTCTAATGGAAATACAACGATTGCACCAAATGGTGATGCAACTTATTTATATGCTCCAACAACAATAGGTGTTTCTTCAGGCAAATGGTATAGTGAACATATGATAACAGGTGGAAATGGTTATGGAATGTTAGGTGCAATTAGTGAAGATAATATTACAGATGGTTTTAGACAACAAACAGGTTTAGGAACTTTATCAAATTCTTTTGGTTTTAGATGTAGAGATGGAGCTATAAGAATGGCTAGTTCAAACACAACATATGGTTCTGCACCGGGTACAAGTAGTGCAATTTTAGGTATGGCTTTAGATATGGATAATAAAAAAGTTTGGTATCATGTTAATGGTACTTATGTAACTTATGGTGGTGGAGTTGGTAATCCAGGATCTGGTACTTATGGATTTGATTTTTCTAGTTTATCAGGAGACACTTTTTTTATTACTTGTGGTGATGATACTGCAAGTGGTTATGGTAATTTTAAATCTAACTTTGGCAACGGAATATTTGGAACAGCAACAGTATCTAGTGCAGGAACTAACGCTAGTAATATTGGAGTATTTGAGTATGATGTACCAACTGGGTTCACGGCTCTTTCAACAAAAGGATTAAATTTATAATGGCTTATACAACAATAAATAAAGCAACAGATTTTTTTAAAACATTACTTTATACAGGTAATGGAAGTGATGCTCATTCAATAACAGGTGTCGGATTTAAACCTGATTTTGTGTGGACTAAAAACAGGGGTTCTGCCACAGATCATTATGTACATGATATTGTAAGAGGAGTAGAAAAAGCACTTAGAACAAATGTTACTACAGGTACTTATGATACTTCTATCAATTTACAATCTTTTGATAGTGATGGATTTACAGTTGGTACTCAAGATGGATTAAATAAAAGTGGTAAAGATATTGTATGTTGGAACTGGTTGGCTGGCGGCAGTCAAGGTTCTTCAAATACAGATGGTTCAATAAACACAACATACACTTCAGCTAATACAACATCAGGTTTTTCAATAGTTCAATATACTGGCAATGGTTCTACTGGAACTATAGGACATGGTTTAGGTGCAGTACCTAAAATGATTATTGGAAAGCAAATGACTGGAAGTGCAAATGGTTGGGGTATATATCATCATTCAATTGGAAATAATAAAGGTTTAGCTTTTGATACTGCTGTTCCATCAACAAATCCATTCTTTAATGATACAGATCCAACGTCTTCAGTATTTAGTATAGGTAATACAGGAAGATTAAATCAAAATGGTGAAACATATGTAGCTTACTGCTTTGCAGAAAAACAAGGATTTAGTAAGTTCAATTCATATGTTGGTAACGGAAGTGCTGATGGACCATTTTTAAATTGTGGCTTTAGGCCAGCATTTCTACTTTTGAAAAATATTTCTGATGGAGCAAAAAACTGGGAACTGTTTGATCATCGTAGACCAAGTTCAGGACAAAACCCAGCAGACGATCTTGTATTTCCTGATACATCAGATGCTGAATCACATAGTCAAACTGATAGATTGTTAGATTTTGTAAGTAATGGAATTAAAATAAGAGGAAACTCAGCACAAATGAATGGTAGTGGTAACACATTTATTTATATGGCGTTTGCAGAAGCACCATTAGTAGGAACTAACAACATACCATGTACAGCGAGATAATATGAGTAGTATATTAAAAGTAGATACAATACAGGACCAAAACGGAAACCTGATCATCAGTAAAGATTCTGGTGGCGGTGGTTTTGAGGGAACGTATTTTTCTTCTTCTAGTCCAAAAACTTTTACAGTAACTGTTGCAGCAAAAACTGCAGCTTCTCCATATCACAATGTTGGAAGTTCTCTTGGTTACTACATCGATGGTGTTCAAACACCTATTATAGAATTAAAAGGTAATGATACAGGTAAACCTTACTACTATAAATTTGATCAATCAGATGCTTCAAACTCTGGACACCCTTTAAGATTTTACAACAACGTATCTAAATCAACTTTATATTCAACTGGAGTTACAACTTCAGGAACACCAGGACAATCAGGAGCACATACTACAATTGCTGTCGATAACACAACACCAAACGTTTTATATTACCAATGTTCATCACACGGGAACATGGGTAACTTTATTAATCACAATTCTACAAAATTAAATACTGGAGTCTTTTTAACTTTACCTGCAGCTGATGGCACAAGCGGACAAGCGTTAACTACTAACGGATCTGGAGTATTATCTTTTAATACAGTTGCAGAAACAAAACCAACTATATCTTCTATCAGTCCTAGTGTTATAGAAAACACAGCTACGAACGTAGTTATCACTGGAGCTAACTTTCAATCTGTTCCTTTTGTTGATGCAATCAATTCATCTACAGGAGCAATCGTAACAGCAAACTCTGTAACTTATACAAGTGCAACTTCTATTACTGCAAACTTTACACTGCCAGTTGATGGTACGTATTTTATTAGAATAGAAAATAATGATGGTCTTGCGGTTAGATCAGGGTCAGCTTTACTTACAGTTTCTGATGCGCCTGGATGGACGACCGCAGCAGGTAGTTTAGGAACCGTTGCCGCTGCAGGAACTATCAACTTTACAGTTGCTGCAACTAGTGCTACAAGTTTTGGTGTGCAGTCTGGATCACTTCCAGGTGGTGCAAGTTTAAATGCTAGCACTGGTGCGATCACAGGAACAGAATCTGGATCAACTGCAACAACCACGTATACATTTACAATACGTGCAACAGACGCTCAAGGCCAAACAGCTGATCGTCAGTTTACTATAACAATATCACACGGAGCTTCAGGAGGAGGACAATTTAACTAATGGCAAATGGATATTTATATAGATCAGGTGCAAATTCATCAGCTAGTGGAACTACAGCAACAGTTTCAATGTGGGTAAGAAAGCATGATGAAAGTCCAGGTGATGGTGGCCTTTTTCAGTTTTTTACTGATGGTAGTAATTTTTGTAGTGCTTATGCAAATCCAGTTTTAAAATTTAGAAATTTTATATCAGGTGGATATTCGCAAGGAGATATTACTTGTAATAGAAAATTAAAGGATTGTGGATCTTGGTATCATTTACAGTTTGTTTGGGACACTTCAAATTCTACAGCAGCAGACAGAATGAGAATTTATGTTAATGGTGTAAGAGAAACTTCTTTTTCAGGTTCTACTAATCCATCGTCAAGTTATAGCTTTTCTCCTGTTGTTAGTGGTACTTTTTATCTAAACCGATATAATGCAAATTCAACAACAGGGTCTCAAAGTTATTCTCATGTCCATTATTGTGATGGTTATGCTTATGAACCTACTGTGTTTGGTTCTACAGATACTGGAACTGGTGAATGGAAAATAAATGCATCACCTACATGTAATTATGGTTCTAATGGATTTTTTATTTTGAAAGATGGTAGTTCAACAACAGATCAATCAGGCAATAGTAAAACTTTTACTACATCAGGTACATTAACTAATACTGAAGATTGTCCTAGTAATGTTTTTAATACAATTAACGTTTTAAATCCACAGGTAGCAGGCATGACAATAGCAAATGGTAATTTAAGTCTTACAGCTCAATCAGATAATAATTGGAGAACAACTTATGGAACATTAGCTGCTTCATCAGGAAAATTTTATTGGGAACAAAAAGTAACTGCTGCTTCAGGATCTTCACATCAGATAGGTATTACAGATCAAGATGAAAATAGATCAGCTAATTCTAACGATTTTGAAAATGCTAATGTTTCTGCTTATGGTTATAGAGGTGATGGTGGAAAATTAACTTCAGTTTCAGGATCAACTGTATTAACAGCAAGTGCTGGAGATAGTTTTACTAATGGTGATATAATTGGAGTAGCAATGGATTTAGATAACCAAAAACTTTATTTTTCAAAAAATGGTACTTGGCAGGCATCAGGTGATCCTACAAGTGGGTCTACTGGTACAGGTTCATTTTTTAATATAACAGCAGGAAAATTTTATACTCCTGCTTCACCGCAGTACAATAGTAGTTCTAGTTTTCAATATAACTTCGGCAACGGCTTCTTTGGAACAACAGCAATATCTTCAGAAGGAACTAACGCAAGTAATATAGGAAAGTTTGAATATGATGTTCCAACAGGATATACTGCTTTATCAACGAAAGGATTAAACGAATAATGGCATACACAACTATAAGCAAATCTTCAGAGCATTTTAATACAAAACTTTATACAGGATCAGGTTCAGCTCCTAACGCACAAACTGGAGTAGGTTTTAGACCTGATTTCATTTGGCTTAAACCAAGAAACTTAGCTAACAGTAATAGATTACATTCTTCTGTTTTAACTGATACTGATTATTTTTTAATATCTGAAAACGCAGATGCAGAAACTACAAATAATAATTGTATAACTTCTTTTGATTCAGATGGCTTCACACTTGGCAATACTGATGCTGGTTGGAATGGAAGTTATAATTATGTTACTTGGAATTGGAAAGCAGGTGGTGGAGCAGGTTCATCAAATACAGATGGAAGTACAAACACCACAACTACTACAGTTAATACAACGGCAGGTTTTTCTATGTCTACTTACACAGGCACAGGTTCAAACACATCAATAGGACATGGACTTGGTACTGTTCCTCACTGGATAATGTGTAAAAGACTTAACGCTACAGGATTTGATTGGTTTGTTTATCATAAAAGTTTAGGTCAAGGTAAATTTATAGTTTTAGATAGTGGAAATGCAGAGCAATCTTCAACAAGTATTTGGCAAAATACAACACCAACTTCATCAGTTATAACATTAGGTAGTGATGGTGGAGTAAATGCAAGTGGTGGAACATATATTTGTTATGCTTTTGCAGAAAAAACTGGTTACAGTAAATTTGGTACATACACAGGAAACGGAAATTCTAATGGTCCATTTATTTATACTGGATTTAAACCTGGGTTTCTTTTAATTAAAAATAGAAGTGCTTCAGAGTCTTGGTATATTATGGATGTTAAAAGACCAGGCTACAATACTAATAATTATTATCTTTTACCTAATAATTATGCTGTAGAGGGAACATCTACATCTTTAGCAACTAGCTTATTAAGTAATGGTTTTAAAATTGATAATTCTGATACAAGTATGAATACTAATGGACAAAACTATATGTACATGGCATTCGCAGAAGCACCTTTAGTAGGAAGTAATAATATTCCAGTAAACGCGAGGTAACCTCGCATGTATTTTGGCGCTACACCCTTTTCAGCCGCAGCCTTCTCAGATGTAGGTTTCAATCCTAATGCTTTTGTAAATCTACAAGGCATAAGACTAGATCTTACAATTGGTAATGAAAACGTAACAGCACCAACA